>MDSY01134981.1_pt1 | contig 13448 bp, 6 predicted proteins | sample 811131 | NCBI WGS metagenome assembly MDSY01 (sample SAMN05326643, study PRJNA326480) | marine metagenome | isolation source: seawater | place: Atlantic Ocean: South West | collected 2010
AAATAATGCTCCATAGACAGACATCACACTGTTGGCTGCCATTTCAAAGTCACCAGCACTAGCAATCTTAGCATAAGAAGAAGCAGTTACCAAGAATTTCCTTTGTGCATTAATAAGAACATCCTGACCTGCATTGATTTCTACATTACCTTGGGATCCATTACCCATTGTAGTCATCTCAATATCATCTGCTTCTAATCTAATCTTACCATTGTGAGCTTTAAGAACAATATTACCATTCCATGCAGTAAGAGTCAAACTATCTACCTTATCATTATTCTTCTTCCCACATTCCACCATAAAAGAACCAGGACTGGTAGAAACAGTCCATCCTGCACGAGGTCCATCAATATCTAATGATAATTGATGCTCTCCATCGGGAGTATGAAGACCAACTCCTTCTGTAACATCTCCTTGCTTATGTATTTTTCCAAAACAAATATGTCCCTTTGCATTTCCATACTGTTGAGCAGAAAAATTCTGCTTGGCAGTATCCGTTGGCGGACTAGTAGGAGGATCTTTCCTTAGTCTATCGTTCTGCTGAACTATCGGAGTTCCTTTTGTCATACTAGATTATCAGGAGTACCAGGAATATTAAGATTGGGATCATCACTACTTATATCAGTACCCTGTCTGAGGATTGCTGATGGAGGTGTAGTAACCATACCATCAATACTTTCTTGCATTGTATCATAAATTTGAACTAATTCACCAGGAGTTTCATAATATCCTGCGTATTTAACACCCTCTTTATAGAAGATAGCCCCATAATATGCACGACCCTCATAATATCCTGTCTGCTTTACACCCACAAGATCAGTAACCTGAATTAATTTATCCTGATCAATAGCAGGACCAACAGGATCACGAACAGTTTCAAATACAGGAACCAATTCAGCATTTATTCCAGTATCAGAAATGATTCTAACCTTAGGAACCTTAGTGTATCCAAATCCACCATCATCTACACAAACTTTATTAATAGTACCAAAAGGACCACAATCACATAAAGAAAGTTTAGCACCCCCTTCATTAGGTTCTATCACTACTTGATCTACTGCACAATTATAATTAATACCCTTATTCGTAATAACTATCTCGGTTAATTTTAACCCCACCGGATATCCTGGACCCTTTGGAGGGCGGTATCCACATCCAGGATCAATTGGACGCACTGGATCAACCGTACCTTTACCTCCTATTGCCTTAGGACAAGGAGGAGGAATAAGTTTAGCAGCAACATAAACAGGATTAACCATCCATGGTTTAAGAACTCCTGTTCCCACTCTCACCTTTCTTGTTATAAGAGCTCCCCCCACAACAGGATTAGTACGGAAAGTAGTCCCCACAGGAGCAGGAATATTAGTTAATTTCATCTCTATTGAATGCTTTCCTGCTGCCACCTCAAAGTTATAACTTCTTACTCCTTGCATTACTTTCACGAAACCAACTTCTCTTCCATCAATCTTGACGGTTAAAGTATCATCCGCAATAATATTTAAAGTATAAGTTCCACTCTCTGGAAAATTAACATTCTTCCATTTTAGATTCCAAGACTTACCCATAATCTCTTGAGGATCTTGATGGAAAGGAGAAAATAATTTTCCCATATCAGGAAAAGAACCATAACTCGCAAGACGGGGACCTTCATAAGTTACTCCCTCTCGTATAGTTCCTCCCACCAAAGTAGTTTTATCAGAAACCTTAGGTGGTTTAGTGACTATAAACTTACACGTTGCTTCATTAGGACCATTTTTAAAATCATAGAATCTTCCATCACTAGCAGCACATTGAATATCGCTCCAATCTCCATCAGTATGATCTTCCATCTGTAAAACAGATCCTTTTGCTCTTAATCTTACTCCCTGTTTTGTCTCTTTACTTGTCACCTTTATAGTATATACTTTATTAATCTCTACTTCTTTTACTAAAGCTTCTTTTAATTGACCTTTTTGACCTAAAATATTTCCATCTGCATCTCTAACAGGAGTAAATTCCTTAGCAAAATTAATACCTAATTCAGGAATCTCTATTCCATTAGAAAACATAGAACCTGATGTAATCTTAAATCTTACACTCTTCTTTGTAGCAGGAAGAGCCGTATTCCCTAACCAATCAGAAGTATTAAAAATCTTTTGATCAATTAACTTAGTCTCTTCAAATTTATAATTATGAATCTCCACTTTTATAGTTTTAGATCCTTCTTTTAAAAAGAATTTAGACTCTCCTTTCCTTTTCTTTTGAAGATCTAATACTTTCTGCCCATCTATCCAGAACTCAGCCTCATCATCCACTTCTCCCTTCATCTTATAATATCCATCATAAGGAACATCAATAGTCCACTCATTAATCCAAATACCACCCCCACCTGAGGTATTCTTATCATCATAAGGAGGAACAGGAGACATTGCATACTTATTAATAAACTTAGGCCAATGCTTAAATGCTACTGGATGCCACTGTTGTTTAGCCGGAAATCTGGTAGTCCAGAAAGGATTAGGAGGACAAGCACCGGTCTGTACTGGTACAGGTTGTTGAGGAATAGGTGGTGCGGGAGCTTCAATGGTCATTGCAATAGACATAGGATTTTCTTCCCAAGACTTCTGCACTATTCTTTCATTTTCAGAATATACCGTCTCAATATTAATGGCTAATGCCATAGGATTAGTACCTTTAATCCCATCAAAACCAAACCTACCACCAGTAATTTGATCTAGATCAGCAGTAATAGGATAGTTTCCTTGCTTTATAGTATGAACGCGACGATACTTCCCTGTTCCTACTGATGTTCCTGGTTTAAATCCTTCCTTACGAATAGAAACTTGATCTCCTATCTGTAAATTTACACTATCATCAACAGCTATTTCAATAACATAATTTCCTGTCACAGGAAAATTAACATTCCCCCATACAATTTTATGAGTTCCTGCATATGGATTGTCATTTAACGCAACACTAGTATCAAAAGGACAAATCCCATACTCATTTAGGAATCCTCCTCGATTATAAACATTAGTTCTCCATAATTTTCTATTGGCTTTATTGATATAATCAACCGTATTAAAAACAGTAACAACTTCTGTTGTCTCTGTGGATTTTAATCCTGTTATTTTACCTCTAACTTCTCTTGAATCTTGTAAATTAACAGCACTTAATGCTCTTAAAGAAGCATTGATATCAGTACCATGAGTATCAAAGAAATTTATTACACCATAACGAGTAGTCTCTGCACCATATGCTACATTTTTACGTTCAAGTTTAGACCCTCCATCATTTCCAAACAATTGAATAGGTCCATATCCTTCTTCACTTTTAGTAAAAACACCCTTGGCAGTAACAGAACCACTTTTTTTATAACTACTTCCACTCTTTTCTCTTTCTAAAATAAGATCAGGACCATCTGTATTAGGAATAATAATCTTCGTAATTGCAGTACCCGCCGTCTTTGGATTATCATTATAAGTAAGTTTCAATGTTACTTCAGTCTGTACATTTCCACCTACCTTCATAAAATATCCATTACTCTTTTTAATAAAATCTGTTCCTGCTACTTGAATTTCATTTCGTATATCCTGTTGAGGACCAGTTCCTTGTTGTTGGACTTTAAACTTTTCTCTGAAATGATGATTATAAAGTTCTAATCTTAAATTATGCTTTCCTTTTTTAACAGTTTCCTTAAAACGTAAAGGATTAGATAAAACATGTCCAGCAGCACCACCTTTTCCTATTTTAAAATCAGAAACCGCTTCATTATCTAAAAAGAATCTACCCTCATTATCACACTGTGCTCTAAAAACATAATCCCCATCATAAGGAAAATCTACATTCCACTCAAATGTATACCATTTTCCTGCAAAATCAGATCCTTTTATATTTGACTTTGGAACTGGTGAAATTCCATATGAGTTTAAAAAATCTTTCCAATACCAAAAATCAACCTTATAAAAATTTCGTGTTGTTTTACCATCACCCGTTGTCTTTAAAGGTGCCTCTGTACGTGTAGTCCACCAAGGAATTCTGGGTGCATTTAAAAATTTAATATATTGTTCTACTGTTTCTTGAAAAGGTGTCTCAGATGGGTTAACATATCGATTAGGATTCCATGATCCAATATTTTTTCCATCAATATTATATACACTTCCAAACCCTACTTGGCGAGGAGCACAAGTATCTAAATCATATACCTCAAAATCTTCCTCATCTTCATAAGTCTGATACACAGTAGCCGTCGTACCAATTCCAGCGATTACCACAGCCCCTGCTGCAATACCTGATTCATCTCTTACTTCAACCTGAGGAGGATATTGATATCCAAATCCCCGATGTACCATATCAATTCCAATAACTCCACCATCTCTACCAATAATAGGATTAGCTTGAGCACCTATTCCGCCACCACCCATAAAAATTACTTTAATAGGTGCATCATCAGACTTCTTATCCATCTGAATCCCTTTACACTCATCTACTTGGGAAGTCAGATCGTCAGGAGTTAATTTATTAATCTCATTGATATTTAAATATCTAATTCTTTCTCTGGTAGCAAATATAAAAGTAGTTCCTGGATTGCTTTTAGCATATACATTAGCATCATGAATACCTATACCCGCCACATATCCTCTATCGGTTGAAATATAACCGACTTTAATATCACATTTCGTAGGTGGTCCAAACAGATTAAATGTCATAGGTATATTTATTAGAACATATCAAATGCTTCATCAAGTTCTGCCTGACTTGCATTTATTACATCATCCAAATTAGAATCCTGAATAACATCCAGCGCATCCTTAGCAGGTTGAACAAATGATAATGGATCTTTAATGGGTGGTGTTGGGAATTGTTTAGCAGCTGCATCCCCAATTGATTTCATACTTGGCATCTCACCGTCAGGCATAGCACCAGATCCTCTTGCCAGAGTATAGAAATCTGACATAGCAGGAACAGGAGGAAGTTCAAAAGGAAAAATATTGGATGTTATATTTTTAAAATTCAATGCACTAGTTAAACTGCCTCCAATATTTCCAATTTTACTTAACATACTACCCATACTTTGAGGTTTATTTTTTCCTGATTTAGGAGCCTCCATCTTAACTGGACCAGGATCAGAGACACTAGTAATGGTAAACGTAGCATCAGGTGCAACACTATTATAAGTTTCTCTAAACACCGTTACTAATTCTCCCACTCGATATCCTTGACCTGGATTATTAACCACAATACCTGGAGTAGATCCTATCACAGAATCAATACGCCCCCTTGGTTTAATGATCTCAAATGTACATCCAGACCCACCATTAGAACCAGTAACAGTAAGTATATCTCCCGCTATGTAATTCGTACCACCACTTCCTTCTGTAATAGTAACCTTGGTTCCTATCCCTCCGGAATAGGTAATGTTTGCTAAACATCCGGTTCCAGATCCACCAGTTGTACTTTCATCAGTATTGGTACCAGTATTACTTGGAGTTCCGCCCCCCGTATTATATCCTGATCCCCCATCAAGTATTTTAATATACAATTCACCCTCTGTTGTACCTGTCGCACCACCATTAGATACAGTTATATCAACAGTCAATCCATTACCTGGTCCAGGTGCAGTAGAGGCAACTCCAACAGGTGTTACAGTTCCCGATCCAGTAACACCAATATTATCTCCTGTTATATAATAACTACCACCTTGTACATTTCCTCCACCTTCTTCATCACTAAATCCAATTACCTTCCCTTCACCACTATTATCAAATGCCTTTGGTTCCATTTTCTTATCCATTTCATCCAATTCTGATTGGATATCACCAATAAAAGAATTAACTCCATCTATAACATTACTAGTTGCTTGATCTATTGCTTTCTTATTAGCACCCAATGCTTGACCAATAATATTTTCAGCATAACAAATAGGAACCTTGGGATAAGTTCCTACATCTCCATACTTAACATCAGATCCATCTCCTTCTACGAAAGAATCAAATTTTAAGGTTGTATTACCACTTTGCTGAGAACCATCTCTCTCTATGGGAAGAGTAGTACCAGTATTACCAGATTTTTCAGCAGTATAGATATTATTTCTAAATCTAATCTTCTCCCCTTTAGTTACAGGCATACTGGGAATCCAATCTTTAACATTCATCAAACTACTCATAGGAGTAATAGGATTCAATGCTTTTTGTTGTGCTTGTTGTATTAAAGAATCTACATTAAAAGATTGCTTTAAAATTCCAGCCAACATTCCCTGCATACCATTAGAAATATCACCAAAGGATTGAAGACTATTTTGATTCATTAAATTCTTCATATCAGCAAACATTGCTCTCTTGGATGCTGGCATGGAGGATATAGCAGCCGATAATTCTTTATTTACTGTCTTGTTAGTAAATTCCATCATCTTATTCATGATGGTCTTCATATATTTGGAATTAACAGATGCTGCATCTTCAATCAACTTTTCAATATCCAGTTCAGGACGGGATGCCATGTCTGCATAGTTTCCATAAGATTCTAAAATTTTGTTAATTTTATTACTCACATTTTCAATATTAATCTGCATTCCCTTAGTAGCCGAAGTAACCGCATCTTGTACTTTACTTAAAGGAATCTTTTCTTGATACTTTTCTTCTCTTCTTACATCCCCCACACTTGTTACATGAATTGCTTCACTTTCAAGGGTAGCACCAGGTTCAGCAGGAGTAAGAGCAGAAGAAGCATCGGCAACCCTACTCTTTAAACCATCAATAACTTTATTTTTTACAAAACTATTAGCAAACTCTTCTATCTCACCTACATTAAATCCATCCGTAGACCATTGGGTTTTAAAACTTTCTACCTCACTAAGAGCATTCTGAATATCTTTTATTTCTCCTGGTGTACGAGGAAAATTTGTAGGTAATCCAAATTTATCTAACATTATCCCTCTCCCAAATCAAATTGATTAGCAATATTTTGAAGTTTAGGAACCATAGTATTAGCCATATCTTTTAACCCACCCAACTTACTTAATACAGCCTTCTCTATATTTTGTTCCTTAGATGCAGGTTTAGATATTGTCATATCACTATCAGATACCCTCTCTTCTGCTTCTAGTTTTGGTTTTTCTGTTTCAGCATACCCACTTACACCAGAGTAAGCAATTCCACCAGTTAATTCTGTCTTGGTTTGAAGTTTCGTTTGAAGATTATTACCCAACACTCCCATGATAACAGGTACTTGTTCTTGTCCTCCATCCATAAAGAATCCAAAGACCACATTCCCTTGTCGAAGAGCAGGTGTGGCGAATGCACCTGCTTGTCCACCTCCACTGGTAATAGGATACATTACAGTAGCCCAAGGAAGTTCTTCGGATTCAATAACCTCAGTTGCTCGATCATGAAGACCCATGATCCTCACTTTATATCGATAACCCCAGCCAGGAACTGCTTCCTTATCCTCAAATTTCCCTGGATTAATGTTTTCTCTCCATGTAGAATCATCGGCAATCTGTCCTACCCACCAATTGAAAGATTGCCCTAGTATCCCTGAATTAAATAATGATCCTACTTCCATATCTTAATCGTCGTAGACTCTACACTCCAATGAATCTGGATGGTTGTCACAATAAACTTCAAGATTCTTATCTTGATGTCGAGTATGCCAATCATTTATCTTGGCATCACTAGGATCTACCTCCTCCTCGGTATGGTCATGAAATGCATCATTGTGCATTTCCAAATCTGCTTCACTATATTCTAACATACCATGATTGATATGCTCTTTATGATCCTTAGGATCTAGATAGACTTCGTGGTCTAAATCGTGCTTTGGAATTTTAGTAGTCATAAAATTAGTCCCTTACTAATATATTTATTATATACTACCAGGATCTATTCTGTAACGATCTGTTGTTTTATTTTGTATAATCTCAGATCCCGTAGCAGTTCTCTCACTAGCAGTACCTTTCCTACCCCTAGAATCTCTAACTAAAGCCAATTTAGTATAAGTCTCCTTAGAAGAAACATAATGACATAGATCCGCAATAATATATTTTCCTCCGCTATTCTTATTATCACTCTCCTGCTTAGTATCTGCTTCTAACTTAGGAAAGTCTACAAATATAGCATCTCCCGCATGTAAAGAAAAATCTCCTGCTACAGTAATCGTAGTTGTCTGCCCAAACAACTGATTATATCTCTGAATAGATTGATTAAAAATATTCTCCAAATCAAAATTCTGTTCCTTAGATTTATCAATTTGTTGGTCGGTTGTTCCTCCGGGTAAAGTTCCCGTATCTGTAATATTCCAAGTGGTTCTCGTAAAGGCTGCATTTAATTCTTTACTCTCCAACTCAGAATTAGATTGCCAAAATTCTTTTCCAGCAAGAGAAAGATAGTCTTGATTACCCGGAGCATTATCTCCTAATTTTAAACCACTTAAATTAGCAGTAAGAATTTTCTCATTATATTCACAACTAAAAGGATTAAAAGAAATACAACGAGTAGAATATGCACCCATCTGATACTTCCCTTGAACATTAACCGAACTATCCCTTACAAATTCTAGTACTTTAAGATCATATCCCTTAGGAATCTTTTCACCCTCTGTGGACTCAGTATAAATGGCAGATTTTTTCTTTTTTTGAGCTAATAATTTATCCAAAGATTTGAAATAATACCCTTTCGCTGTTTCATATAAAAGAAATCCTCCTGTATTACCAGGCTTATTTCCTGTTGGAGCGGCCTTCGTACCCAGATTATTCATTGACCAAAAAGGTTTCTTTCTATTACCAATAAAATTATAATTCGTTGCACCTGTCTCTTCAATCTCTAATTTCTTTTCAGTCTTTAAATTCTCCGTTAAAATTGTCTTTATATGCTGAGATATCTTTCCTTCCATCATAACCTCCAATCTACTATCACCCTTCTCATTAATTATAAATTCTTTCGATACCAAATCCAATTGAGCAACCGACTTGGTTGATTCATCATCCAAATTAGTAATCTTATTCACATACATTTCAAGTTTTAATTTTGTTCCTCTATTATCACTAAACCTCACATTAACTTTTTCTTCTCCCACAATAGGTAATCCATCTACTGCGGTAGTAGTATTCTTACAATTAGTACCTCTCTTTTGATTATTAGTAGTATCTCCTGAATCAGTATAAGTATATGTTATTCTCACTGTATTAGATAAAAGACTTTCATAATATAATAAACGAATAAGTCCACCCGTTAAATCAACAGTATTATTAGAATCCTTATTAGAAACCACACTCAACTCCTCAACAGAAGCAGGTCCTGTCAATTTTTTAAGATTAACAGTCTTTTTATTTAATTCTTTGGCAGAAAATTGTCCTGTTTTATCGAATAGTGTTCCTAAATTACTCATTTATCTTACTTTATTAATACTATTTACACACCTTTATGTAATATTTCAAAAGGATCAAGTCCACCAGAAGAAGATGGTGAAAAGGATGCAAACATAGCAGACACATCATCATTTGGACTTTGTTGTTGAGGTATAGATGAAGAGGGCATTTCAACTATAACCGTCTTCTGACCTATAGATTCATAAGGAGCAAATTTGGAAATAGCATCCATCACTCCTTGATATCCACTTGCTTCATTAATAGCAAGTAACATCTTCTTAGCAGGACCAACACTATTTGTATCAATAACAATCTCACCACCCTTTAAGGCAGCTGTCATATCCATAGGAACTATTCCACCTTTATGGAAACTCATCCACTGGAATTCATCCATCTGTTGATCTCCTATTCCTCCTCCTGGTTGTGCATTATTAGCACCCGTTGCAGCATCGGTTATACCTCCTGCTAACATTGATCCACTTACACCACCAATCATCATCCCAAGAACACCTCCAATACCGCCACCAATGAGAGCTCCTGCTCCTGTTCCTGCACCCGGAACAACACTACCAATAATACCACCAAGCTTTGCACCCAGTATTGCACCAGCCTTACCACCAGCCCATGCACCTCCTAGTCCACCTGCCGTACTTGCTGCCGTTCCGGCTCCTGCCTGTAAATTAGTTTGACCCATGGATTTCCTATCCGCGAATTCCATTCCAGCGAATATAGCCGTAGTAAGTGCATTTGCTTTGGCAAATTTTCCAAATCCTCCTTTCAGTTTTCCAGCTGCACCTCTGTTTCTAAGAGGGAATCTTCTAGGTTTTCTTATTCTACCTTTTATCCTTCTACCCCTTATCCTTTTACCAAGCGGACCTGATCTTACTCTTCTAAATGCTCCCTTAATACCTCTACCCCTTCTTCCCGCCGATCTTAATGCTTTATCTGCTGCCCAGATTGCAGCACCACCAGCCGCTACTGCCGTTCCAAAATCTTGAATGATTGCTCCTGCTGTTTTTTCATCAACCTTACCTGTCCCTGCTCCCTTTCCTCCTCCAAAGATCAGGTCATATATCCATCCACCTAATAGATCCCCTGCCATACCACCTGCTATGGCCCCAATAAGAGTTCCAATACCTGGAATAATACTTGATAATCCACCCAATAATGCTGCACCTAATCCTGCACCTATTGCTTTAAATGCTGCTCTTCCTGGAGATTCTTTAAAGATAAAAACATTTATAGCAAAATCCATTAAGGCACCAACAAGTGGAATCCTCTTGATAATAGGAGCAGCACTTGTCTTCCATGTTCCTTTTAATGCTTGAAGTCCTGGTTTAACACTAGATGTAACACGAGGTCTGACTCCCCCTCCAATAAAAGGAGCTCGTCCACCACCTGTTACTGGTACTCTACTTCCTAATCCACGAGTTCCCCCTACTCCCCTAGTTACAGGAACTCTACCTTTCGGTGTAGTCCAGAATCCAGGATTTCTTGCTCTCGCACCTGCTGCTCTGTTAAGACCCACATTAACACGAGAATTAATCATGGCAGCCATTAATGCTGCATTCAAAAGCATTACAAAAGTCTTAGATAATTTTTGGAATCCTTCCTGTCCAAACTTTCCTAAGATACCTCCAACCAAACCCTCTGCTTTATCCGCAAGCCAAAATGCTCCATCTACCAACGTCGCAGCAAAATTAAGAATTTTTCCACCCCAATTAATAACAAAGTTCATTGCACCAAATACAAATTGGGCTACATTTCTAAGTGCTCCTGCATTCTTAATCAATCTCATTATAATCATACCCCAGAAGAGAGTAACAAAATAATTTGCTATCCTCGACCATAAACCTTTCGCTTTTCCTGGTAAAAATCTACCTAAACTTGGGAATTTTCTTTTACTTTTTTCTAAATCCTTTTCTTCTTGATTACGTCTTGCTTGTTCTCTTTGCCTTCGCTGCTTCTCTCTCATCTTATCTAATAAAAGAGATCCCTTTAAAAGAGTATCAATCTCGACTACACTAGTCTTAATTCTAAATGCAGTTCCTTCTAAGGTCTCTTTACCACCCAGATTAGTAGTTGCCTTACTAATAAGTTTAGGAGAAGAAGAAAAAGTCGTAGGAACCAATGGAGTAGTAGGTTGTGGTTGTTGTTGAGGTGCTTCTTGTTCCCCTATATCTCTACCACCTTCTCTCTTAAACACACGGCGAGCCATCCTAGGACCGTCCTGCTTCTTCTTCCTTCCTCCTAATAATGCTTTACCAGCTCCTCCTAATAATCCTAACAACATATCACAACAACATTATTCCTAGGGTTCTAATCTTAGACACATCCCTCGTCACTCCAACATCAAACGAAGGGATCTCATTACCAGATCCTCCTGGATCAAGTGGAAGATTATTATTGGCACTTTGCTGTGCAGTTATTACCTCCACTGTATCATTGGTTCGGTCTATTGTCCTTGATACACCCTCCGATGATTTAGTTTCCTGATCCTGAGATAAAGTCAGATCTGTTTTCTTTTCTTTTTCCTCTCGGAGTTCCTTCATTGTACTCCATGCTTTATCCTTACCGCCACTTATAGGATTAAACTGAGCGATACCAGAACCCCTCTTATCAAAATCAGTGAGTCCCAATGTCAGATAATCAGCAATACCCCCTGCTATCCTGTTTATACCCCAATCTTTTGGTGCTCCCTTACGATTTTGTTGATCAAAATCAAACATACCGAATGTCATAAAATCAGCAACACCACCAACATTACGATTAAATTTCTCTCTTGATAATCTGTTTTTATAATCTTTATCACTCTCTACTGATGTCACACCATCAAAGGTACTATAACTTTTAATCCTTATAGGTTGTCCATCATCCTCAATAATAATAGCCTCGGCGGGAGTACCCTCAAGAACCATAATTTGCTTCTGTGCTTCTTTATGTTCAACTGAATGGAAACCATGAGATTTAATGGCATCATTCTTTAAGATTTCTAAGCTTATACGGTCACTTATCTTATCAGCTTGGTCAATATCAATATTACCACTTACCACTTCTCTCTGATTCGTTTTTGGATTATATTGAACCTGTGCATGTTGATTAGTAACAATCCCACCATTATTGAAAAAACTCTTACCCCCAGAGAATGAAGGTCTATTAGCCTTAGGTCCTACATTAAATGAAAGTGGATCAACACCCAAGGTGTTCATCATTCTTTCTCTTGCCCCCACCTGCAATACAGATTCTCCTTCGGTTAACATTGAAGGAACTTGATCTACACCAGATGGACCTTCTACTACACCACCTTCATTAAATCTTCTCGTAGCACCAAAAGCAGAGAGAGCTTTTCTACCAAAACCCATCATCCCAGCACCGCCTATCAATGCTTTCGCTTTCAACCCTGCAATAGCAGCAAGCATTTTAGGAATCCATAATGCAATTGCCACAGTCATATTCGTGATCATTCCACCCAATCCAGTCATAAAGAGTAATGCACCCGTCAACAATGCAGGCCAGAAATTCTTTATAAATCTACCAAAAGATTTAATTTTCCTTTGATTAGCAGGATCTGCCATCCACTTCAATAAATTAAGAAGTATCTTCCCAAAAAATAATGTCTTTATAAAATTCCATATCCTATCCCACAAACTCATTACAGGTTGAAGTACTTTACTTCCTACACTTTTTAAACCTTCAAATCTATTCTTTTTTTCTAAATCCTTTTCCCTCTTATCAAACTCATCCTGTTCTGCCCGTGTCCTTCTATCATCAGACCCTTCTTCCCCAGATTCTTGTCTTTGAATTAATGTATCTCTAATAGAATCCACACTTGATGCAATGGATTGTAAAGTAGATAACAAGGTATTCTGAGTCCCAAATTTCTTATCTACATTATCTTTTCTTGTTTTTATAATTTTTTTTAAAAAAGTAATCTTTTCTTCATTATTACCTACTCTCTTCTCAATATTATCATATGACTCTTGACTTGTTCCTTTCTTAAAAGCACCACCAGTGATGGTAGACCTCTTCGCCATGAAGCTACCTAACTTCTCTTTTTGTCTTTGAAAAAAAGAAGATCCTTGTATTAATTGTTGGCGGGACTCAG
>MDSY01125313.1_pt1 | contig 13446 bp, 9 predicted proteins | sample 811131 | NCBI WGS metagenome assembly MDSY01 (sample SAMN05326643, study PRJNA326480) | marine metagenome | isolation source: seawater | place: Atlantic Ocean: South West | collected 2010
ATACTATTTTTAGTATCAGTTATATCGATATCTTTGATATTTTTAAAAGACACTCAGGAAAAAGCTAATGAATTTGACTATAAATTCACTCCTCAGATGGACGAAGTGAATCAACAAACAATATTGAATCTGAGTCAAAAACTGAATTTAAATTTAAACGAACCGATCAATGAAAATTTCTCGGAGGAGCAGTCGAAGCTAACTGGAATACTATCAGCTGTCAGTGACAAAAAGTCTCCTAGCCGCGAAGAGCTAGTTCTTTTTTATGAAAACAATAAACATAGATATGAAGGAGATATCATATTTGAGTTTTTGTATTTAGTATTCCCTAGCAACTCATCCAGAACTGATTCCTTTTCACAGGCAGAGCAAAAATTAAAAATAATTAATTCAGAAGAAGAGATCTCACCTTGGCATTTCTCAGGAAATCTAGATCCATATCTACCATCAAATTCGAGTTTAGTCAGAAAATTCGGATATGGTTTTGCCTCTAAATTAAAAACTCTTTTGGATGAAGAGAAGTTGGGAAAAACGCCAGGATGGATAGGACCAATAATGGGGAGGGATGGAGCTTATTTGCTGAACATCAGTTCTATCAGTACCAGTTCCGCTCCTAACTTAGACGCCATAATTGAAGAAGTGACAAATGATTGGAGGTTAGATCAGATCAAAAACTAGCTTAATTGCAACGACTCAAAAAATTGTCGGTACCCTGCCTGTTTTGAATTTTCCCATGCTTTTAATGCAGCAGTTCCGATAATTGCCACATCTGCTTTACCTCTGAGGAAGTCTAGATCTGACCTGTTACTGATACCAAAGCCAACTCCCAATGGGACATCAGTATATTTCCTGCATCTATTAATAAGTGATTCTATACTATCGTCCATTATTGTTTTAGATCCAGTTACACCCTTTCTTGCAACCGCATAAACCATTCCACTGCAAGACTTTCCAAGTTTTTTTAATCTCTCTTCACTGGTCGTCTGAGTCATTAAAATAATGGGATCCAAATCAAGTTCCCTTGACATCGAATGTAAGTTCACTGCCTCTTCAATTGGAAGATCGGGTATAATATACCCTTCTCCCCCAGCCAACTTTAGTCGCTGTAGAAACTCTCGCTCCCCCATTTGAAAAACAGTGTTGAAATACCCCATCATTAAGACTTTAAACGAAAATCGACTTGTTACTTCTGACATAAAATCAAAGCATTTATCCACTGTGGTGCCAGATTTAATCGAAAGTTCATTGGCTTTGACAAATAAGGGACCATCTGCACTGGGTTCAGAGAATGGAAATTGCAATTCGACTAAATCAACCCCACAATCCTCCATAATCTCTAAAGCGGAAATGTTGTCGTCAAAGCTGGGATAACCGCAGACTACATGACCCATCACTAAGATATCTTTGTAGTCCAACTTTTGTTCAATGAAAGTCTTGATGCCCATCAGTTTCTTTCCAAATCATAATCGCGAGCTTTACCAGTTATAAAATTTTTCCATTTAGAGTCGTCCAGAGCATCAGCAATTGTAAAAATGTCTTTATCTCCCCTACCCGATTGATTTATTAGTATGATCTTATCTTTGCTTAACGATGGAGCCTCTTTGATTGCAGTAACAAAGCCATGAGTCGTCTCCAATGCTGGAATAAGTCCCTCGGTTTTCATAACAAGTTTGAGAGCCTCTTTCACTTCCTCATCAGTCGCCGCTTCGAAACGAACTTTTCCCTGCTCCCAGAGGTGAGAAAAAATCGGATTTATACCAATATAATCCAGTCCAGCCGCAACAGAGTGAGTTTCACTCATATTGCCATCCTCATTCTGAAGAAAATATGTCTTGTAACCTTGGGCAACCCCTACTTTCGCATCATCATATGCAAGACGAGCTGAATGCATATAGGACCCAACTCCCTTGCCTCCGGCTTCACAGCCTATGAGTTCAACCCTCTCATCATCCATAAAGCCCTGAAAGATTCCCATGGCATTTGAACCTCCGCCTACGCAAGCATATACCTTGTCTGGAAGTCGCCCAGTTTGCTCTAACAATTGCTTGCGTGCCTCTTTGCCGATAATTGATTGAAACCAGCTAACCATTTCAGGGAATGGGTGTGGGCCACAAGCAGTGCCTAAAATATAGTGAGTATCCGCCATGTTAGTAACCCAATCGCGCATACATTCATTGACAGCATCCTTGAGCGTTTGTTGTCCATCTGTAACAGATATAACTTCAGCTCCTAAATTTTCCATCCAAAAAACGTTCGGACGCTGCCTCGCTACGTCGACCGCTCCCATATATATTCGACAATCAAAACCAAATTTTGCAGCCATTGTTGCCGTCGCAAATCCATGTTGCCCTGCTCCGGTCTCCGCAATAACACGTTTTTTACCTAGCCTTTTACACAAAAGCCCCTGACCAATTACATTATTAACCTTGTGAGATCCGGTGTGATTCAAATCATCGCGTTTAACATAGATTTGAGCTCCGCCCAGATGTTTTGACAGATTTTCAAGGTAAGTTATAGGTGTGGGTCTACCCGAATAGCTTTGCAATATTGACTCGTACTCAGCCCAGAAACCAGGGTCATTTTTGCAGTCCCGAAAACATCGTAAAAGCTCCTCTATCGTTCCATGGAGAATTTCGGGCAAAAACACGCCACCGTAATCACCATAGTAACCCTCACGACCTTCAGAGAAATCAAAAATATCCATTGCTAGACCCCAATAAAACACAAAAAGATGCCAAAAAAGACAGCAAAATTTTACGGCATTCAAAGATGTAAGACAATTAAACAAAGTTTCTTTGAATAGAAACGAATACGTTATTTTTATATGACCAGTTTTCTTGTGTGAGTCGAAAAGCTAAATATCAATAGATTCATTATGTTGCGTCTTTTATCCACAACTTTTCCAGTTTTTTTAACCTTAAAATCAAAATAAAAATAAAAAAATACACTACATATAGTGTATTAATACTTGCGCAACACAGGATGTAGGATAAACTAGGAAATTCGTGTGAAAAATTTTTTAACACTAATTTCGTAAGATCTGGAGTTAAGCTGAACGAACTGTAGGCGGATTGAGCCGCCACTTACTGAAAACCAACGCGAAGGGAAAAAGATGAGCGCAACAAAACTAAAGTCTGTCAATTCGACTAATGAAAAAATCATACCTATGCAAGAAGCTTCCTTGGATATTTGGGACAAAAAATATAGGTTGAAAGATGAAGAATCTAATCCAGTAGACTTAGATGTAAATGCAACTTACAAGCGAGTAGCAAAAGCTCTTTCGGACGTTGAGAAACAGGAAGCCAGGGAAGTTTGGCAGGAAAAGTTTCTTTGGGCCTTACAGCATGGTGCCATTCCAGCCGGCAGAATCATTTCAAATGCAGGAGCTCAAAAATACAAGCCAGCCACGTCCACGATAAATTGCACTGTGTCTGGAATCGTCCCTGATTCAATGTCTGGAATCCTAGAGAAGAACTTAGAAGCAGGCCTTACACTTAAGGCAGGATGTGGGATTGGTTATGAATTCTCTACTCTAAGGCCCAAAGGCGCTTATGTCGCAGGAGCGGGCGCATATACATCAGGACCGCTCTCCTTTATGGATATATATGACAAAATGTGCTTTACAGTCTCTTCTGCAGGAGGGCGCAGAGGAGCACAAATGGCGACATTTGATGTTAGCCACCCCGATGTCTTTGATTTTGTTAAGGCAAAGAGAGAGGATGGGAGATTAAGACAATTTAATCTGTCTCTGCTCATCACTGAAGAATTTATTGATGCCGTAAAAAAAGATGGTGACTGGGACTTAACATTTCCTGTCAGCCACAAGGAAATCGAAGGCGGTCTCGATTTGTCTGGAGATAATATTGTCTGGAAGCAATTCCCAACTTCAGATGGATACACAACAAATGAGAACGGACTGGTAGCGTGTAGGATTTATGAATCGATTAAAGCTCAAAAACTATGGAACGCCATAATGTCATCTACCTATGACTATGCGGAACCTGGATTTATTCTTATTGATGAGGTGAATAAAAAAAATAATAATTGGTTTTGTGAAGATATAAGAGCGACCACCCCTTGCGGTGAACAGCCTCTGCCGCCCTACGGTAGTTGCCTCCTTGGCTCTGTAAATTTAACGAAGTTTGTCAGAAAGCCTTTTACTGAGGAAGCCTACTTTGATTGGGATGAATATAAAGAGGTCGTCAACGTATTCACTAGGATGCTTGATAATGTCGTAGAAATTAATGGCTTGCCATTAGATGGCCAGAGAAGTGAAATAGAGTACAAGAGACGGCATGGGATGGGCTTCCTAGGTCTTGGCTCCACAATTACAATGCTGAGAATGAAGTATGGTGATCCAGAGTCTCTAGAATTCACAGAAAGAGTATCGAAAGATATGGCGATATCTGGTTTAGCGGCAGGGCTTGAGTTAGCAAGAGAAAAAGGCCCAGCGCCGGTGATGGAGGATGATTTCAAGGTCACAAACGAATTACTATTCAAGCAACCTAGATTAGCAACTGATGGATATAAAGCTGGAGATACGGTCAAAGGAAAAGTTTTACTAGCAAAATACAGTAGATATATGGAAAAAATTGCAGAGGAAGAACCCGACCTCGTCGAGGCAATTGTACAGGAGGGGTGCAGATTTAGTCATCATTCCTCGATTGCACCAACCGGAACCATCTCTCTATCACTTGCGAATAATGTTAGCAATGGAATAGAACCCAGCTTCGCACACCATTATTCCAGAAATGTTATAAGAGAGGGAAAGAAAACAAAAGAAAAAGTTGATGTCTTCTCCTATGAGTTACTCTCTTACCGTGAGCTCATTAATCCTCAAGCAATGCCTTTCAGTACTGATTCAAACGAAATCTTACCTGATTATTTTGTGAGCTCTGAAAATATAACGCCTAAAGCACATGTTGATATTCAAGCTGCGGCACAGAAATGGGTAGATTCCTCAATATCGAAAACAATAAATGTCCCAACTGATTGTGACTATGAGCAGTTCAAGGATATCTACCTTTATGCGGCCGAAAAAGGCTTAAAAGGGTGTACAACTTTTCGGTTTAATCCAGAAGCTTTTCAAGGAGTACTTGTGAAAGAGAGCGATCTCGAGAACACTACTTATAGCTTTACCTTAGATGATGGATCTTCAGTGGAATTCAAAGGAAATGAAGAGGTTGAGTATGATGGAGAGACCCATACCGCAGCCAACTTATTTGATGCTCTGAAAGAAGGTTACTATGGGAAATTCTGACAGTAAAAAAATAGATAAGAAAATTGTCGGATACAAAGTAGTCTCCGATGATGCTAAGCCGGAGCCGATAACTGAGGCTGATAGTAATATTATTCAAATGCATGAAAAAGTCTCAAGACCTGAAACGCTGTCAGGTAGCACATACAAAATTAAAACACCTCTCTCAGATCATGCGATGTATTTAACCATCAATGACATCATATTAAATGAAGGCAGCGATCATGAATTAAGGAGACCATTTGAAATCTTTCTCAATTCGAAAAATATGGATCAATATCAATGGATTTCTGCACTTACAAGAGTAATTTCAGCGGTATTTAGAAAAGGTGGTGATTGCACATTTCTTGTTGAGGAATTAAAAGCTATTTTCGATCCACAAGGTGGATATTTCAAGTCTGGCGGACGTTTCATGCCATCGCTCGTAGCAGAGATAGGTTGGGCAATAGAAGATCATCTGCAAAAGATAGGTTTGTTGAAAAAAGCTGAAATTCCAGAGCATCAGCAGAAAATTATGGATGAAAAAAGAACAGAATTCGAGGGCATTCAAGAGCCTGAAACAGCGCCGAGTGAGTTCCCGCCTACAGCGCAAGTTTGCAAAAAATGTAGCGTTAAAGCCGTAATCTTAATGGATGGATGTATGACATGCCTCAATTGTGGCGATTCAAAATGCGGCTAAATTCAAACTAAATCAATGCAGATATTTTGTATCCAGACAAAGACAATATAGAAGCTATAATAATAACTGCTAAAAGGTTTACCCAAAAGCCATTTGCATAGGATCCCATCACCTGTCTCTTATTAACAATATAAAACAAGAAAATAGCAATTATTGGCAGTAGCAATGCATTAGTAGCTTGGGCAAACAATATTGCTTCCAGTGGTTTAGTACCAAAAACGGCAAATAGTGTTCCAATGCTAATAATCGAAATCCATATTAATTTAAACTTTTTTTGCGAAGGATCATTTTCCCAACCGAGTGCTTCTGTTAAAGCAATTGACGCTGCTAGCGGGGCAGTAACTGCACTTGTCACGCCCGCGGCAAACAAGCCGAAGCTAAATATATAGTTGGAGTAAGAACCCAATATTGGATTTAGTTGTTCTCCAATATTATTAGTGGAAATACTCACAGCACTTCCAAAGAATGCAACTGCTGATGTGCTCATTATCGCTAGCGTAATTAATCCTCCCAAACTAATCGCGGCTGCGGTGTCTACCCTGCTATATTTTAATGCTTTCTTGGGCTGAAGTTCTTTCCATTTTTCCTTAGAAAAATGAGCATGAAGAAATAGATTATATGGAACCACCGTTGTCCCAATGAGAGCCATTATCATTATTAAAGATTCAGACGAAATCTTTGGATGCATTAAACCATTCATAAATTTCTTCACATCAATATCAATAACCATCATCGTGACCAAGAAAAGTAAACTCATTACAATAACAAGAGCTGTCAGAAGAGGTTCAATCAATTTAAACGCGTTGGTGCCCAGTAGAATAAATGCAATTATTCCTATGAAAACCGAGCATCCGGGAACAGAGAGACCAGTTATTTGGTTTAATCCTATTGCAGCACCAGTTATATTGCCGACTTCAAATGCCGCATTACCTACTCCAATTGCTGCAACAATTAAGATCATCAAACAAAGTTTTGTCGTCTTATTTTGAATTGATTGGTTTAAGGATTCTGAAAGACCAAGACCGGATACGATACCCAACCTTGAAGACATCTCTTGCAATACAAAAGTTATTATGCAGGATAAAAGTAAAGCCCATATTAAAACAAAACCAAAGTTCGCACCCGCAATACTTGCTGTCGTAACCGTACCAGGGCCAATAAAAGCGGCAGCCACAAGCATTCCAGGGCCAAATCTTTTCATTATCAAATATCAGCTATTCAACAAGTCTTAAATTACCCGTATCGATATCAAAAATAAATCCAAAAATATCAATATGGCTCGGAACAAGAGGGTGATCTCTCAGAACTGATATATCTGCTAGCAAAGTCTCCTCCTGTTCTTCGAAGGTAAACCAATGGACATGCTCCCCGTAGGCAGAACCGGGTTTGGTGTTTTTTGATGATTTACGGATAGGATTCTTCCATTCTCCATCAGCATACTCAGCTGACTCGAGATCGCCTTTCAACAGGTCAGATATCAAATCCTCTGACAAGGCATGCATACCGCACTGAGTGTGATGGATGATACACCAGGTAGTAGTCTGCATAAATTTATGAGATATAACTAGCGATCTAATAGCATCCTCAGTAACCCTAGCCCCTGCATTTCTTACAATGTGCGCATCACCCTCAGTAAGATCGCAGATTGAATAAGGGTTGATCCGACAGTCCATACAAGTAAGGATTGCGAGACGCAACTTTGGCGTTCCTGAATCGAAGAGTCCACTAAATTTTGAAGCATAATTTTTGTTTGATTCAATTATTTTGTTAAGAATCGCGTTTTCTGAAATGTCCACGAATTTGTATTCACTTATTTTTATTTGCGCCTTCGCTATAGTAACTAAGCAACTGCTTAGCGGCAAATTTTACCGATATTCTGCCCTCTAATACCTCTTTAGAAAGATCAGATACGTACTCGGAGAAAAATGCACTGTTATTTATATGATTTAGAATTAATCTTGAAGCGTCTTCCATAATAGATTCCTTAACCTGAACTTCACTCTCAAAAATGTGACCCTTCTTTATTGTATTTTGGTCCTTAAATCTTTTTATATCAATATATACCTCTTCAATTCCTGTGCTGTTGATTGCTGATATTTTTCTTACAGGCACATCCCAACCCATTGATTTTTTCCGAGAAACTTTAAGAGCAGATTCGTAGTGCAAAAGTGTGTTGGCAGCAAGATATTCATGATCACCATCAGACTTGTTTACCAATATCATATCGGCAAGCTCTACGATTCCCTTTTTGATACCTTGCAATTCATCTCCGCCTAATGGTGATAGGATGAGCACAAACATATCTGTCATTTTTTTTGCTGAAAATTCGCCTTGACCAACACCAAGCGTTTCTACCAAAATAAAATCGAAACCTACTACCTCGCAAATTTTTATTGAATTCTCAGTGCTTCTGGCTACCCCACCTAGGTTTCCATCTGATGGAGTCGGTCTTATAAATGCAGAATTCATTGCCGCCAGTTGATTCATTCTAGTTTTGTCTCCCAGAATAGAACCACCCGATTTTGGAGAGGAGGGATCCACGGCCAAAACAGCCACCGAATAGCCGCGATTGCATAGATATAACCCCATTGCCTCGATAAATGTCGATTTACCAACCCCTGGAGATCCAGAAATCGCGAGCTTTAGTGATTCATGCTTAATATTTTTTAACTTTCCAAGTAATTCAGATAACTGAGCCATATGATCGTGATTCAACGACTCGGCTAAGGTCAGTGCTTTTGACAAGGCTCTTTTATCGCCATCTTTTAATCTCTCAGCTAATATTTCTACTTCCCGCATAGGTTAAGTTCTCTGAACTAAAACAAATTTAAAGTTAGTTAATAATTAAAGAGGTATGTTGCCGTGCTTTCGCCATGGATTCTTAAGTGTTTTATTTTCTAACATCTGCAGGGATTTAGCGATTTTCATTCTGGTCTCTCTGGGTTGGATTACATCATCGAGAAATCCGAGCTTCGCCGCTTCAAATGGATTCAAAAATTTCTCTTCATACGACTGAGCAAGTTCATTCATTTTGCGGATATCGCCTTTAACCTCATTTTTATACAATATTTCAACTGCGCCTTTTGCACCCATCACCGCGATCTCCGCAGTCGGCCAGGCCAGATTCACATCACCACGCAAGTGCTTCGAAGACATTACATCGTAAGCTCCTCCGTATGCTTTACGAGTTATTATGGTAATTTTTGCGACAGTAGCCTCTGCATAGGCATAGAGCAATTTAGCCCCATTTTTTATTATTCCTCCTAACTCTTGCCGTAAACCTGGCATAAACCCTGGCACATCCACAAAGGTTAATATCGGTATATTAAATGCATCACAAAATCGTATAAACCTAGCAGCCTTTTTTGAAGCATCTATGTCGAGGCACCCAGCAAGAAACTTCGGCTGATTCGCAACAATTCCTACCGCCTTACCCGAAATACGACCAAAACCTATTATGATATTTTTTGCAAATCCATTTTGGACTTCAAAAAAATCATTGTCATCGAGAATTTTAACTAAAATCTCACGCATATCATAGGGAGTGCTTGGATTCAAAGGGATAACAGAATCAAGTGATTTTTCCATACGATTTAGTTGGTCTGATGTCTTAATGACAGGGGGCTTTTCTTTATTGTTTGATGGCAAATATGATAATAACTTCTTAATCAGTGTTATAGCATCAGCGTCATTATCGCATTGAAAGTCAGCAACGCCAGATTTAGTTGCATGCGTATGTGACCCCCCAAGCTCCTCCGCTGTAACTGATTCATGAGTCACAGTTTTTACAACATTTGGACCGGTAACAAACATATTTGATGTATTTTTCACCATAGCAATGAAATCAGTTATCGCAGGCGAATAAACCGCTCCACCAGCGCATGGTCCCATTATTAGTGATAATTGAGGAATTACCCCTGAGGACAAGACATTTCTTTGAAAAATATCTGCATATCCCCCGAGCGAGGCAACACCTTCTTGAATCCTGGCTCCGCCTGAATCATTCATTCCAATAATGGGCGCTCCTACTTTTATGGCATGATCCATGATTTTACAAATCTTTTTAGCATTAGATTCAGACAATGATCCACCAAAAATGGTGAAATCCTGGCTATATACGAAGACGAGCCGGCCATTAACTTTCCCATAACCCGTCACGACTCCATCTCCCATGAAAGTATCGTCTTTAGAATCAGAACTATCATTTCGATGCTCGACAAAAATATCCCACTCTTCAAAACTATTTTCATCAAGAAGTAAATCTAACCTCTGTCGAGCAGTAAGTTTGCCTTTAGCATGTTGGGCATCGATTCGCTTTTTACCTCCCCCTAATGAGGCCTTGCGCTTCTTTGCTTTTAATTTTTTATTCAAATCATTCATAGATAAAATGTTTTTTCACTAGCTTATCAATTCAAGAACTTTTTTAGCAACATGATGAATGCTTTCATCAGGCCCAAAAATTGCGGCGACACCGTTTTCCTTTAAAAAAGGGCGATCATTCTCAGGAATAATTCCTCCACATACAACGACAATATCATCAGCTTCATTGCTGGTAAGGCATTTGGTTAATTCTGGAATAAGTGTTTTGTGGCCTGCTGCTTGCGAGGATATTCCTATAACATGGACGTCATTTTCTAGCGCCTGTTTTACTACCTCCTCAGGTATTTGGAACATAGGTGCGATATCAACATCAAACCCAAAATCTGCAAACGCAGATGATATTATCTTTGCTCCACGGTCATGGCCATCCTGACCAAGTTTGCAAACAAGTATTCTTGGACGCCGTCCATTTTTTAACAGAAAAGCATTTACTTCTTTAGTAACATCCAAAAATTCGGCCTCGCTATTATACATCTCGCTGTATATGCCAGAATTCGACTGCGCAGATGCTCTGTATCTGCCCCAAACATTTTCAAGTGCTAAACTTATCTCTCCCACAGTGGCTCGGCATCGTGCCGCGTCAATGGCTAGTTCAAGTAAATTATGTTCATCATTCAGAGCACCTTCTTCAAGTTTTTCGAGCGCTTTTTCGCATTTTTTTTGATCTCTATTTAGCTTTAATTTTTCAAGCCGCTTTAATTGGTTATCCCTGACAAACTCATTATCGATATCAAAAACATCAACCTTTGAATGATCATCTCCTACGTATTTGTTGACTCCAACAATGACATCTTCACACCTATCTATTGCTGCCTGCTTTTTAATTGCCGACTCTTCAATTTGAAGCTTCGGCAATCCAGATTCCACGTATTTGGTCATTCCTCCTGAATTGAAAATTTCGTCGATTAGAATACATGCTCTATCAAACAAATCTTGCGTAAGCGATTCCACATAATAAGATCCTGCCAGAGGATCAACAGTTTTAGTTAAACCAGCTTCCTCTTGAAGAATCAATTGAGTATTTCTGGCTATTGCAGCAGATTGCTCAGTAGGCAGTCCCAAAGCTTCATCAAATGAGTTCGTATGAAGCGATTGTGTTCCACCTAAAACTGCGGACAGCGCTTCGATTGTAGTTCGAACTACATTATTATATGGATCCTTGCTGGTTAGACTCACACCTGAAGTCTGACAGTGCATTCGGAGAATTAGGGATTTTTCGTCGCTTGGCGAAAATCTTTGTCTCATATACCGAGCCCAAAGTAGCCTCGCTGCTCTTAACTTTGCAACTTCCATAAAGAAATTCATTCCCACTGCAAAAAAGAAGGATAACCTTGGAACGAAGTCATCAGGATTTAAACCTCTATCTGTCGCTAATTGGACGTATTCCAAGCCGTCAGATATTGTGTACGCGAGCTCTTGCACTCCATTTGCTCCCGCCTCATGCATATGGTAACCAGAGATAGAGACTGGGTTAAACTTTGGCATATGCTTACTAGTAAACTCTAAAATATCGGAGACAATTCTCATTGATGGCTCAGGAGGATAGATGTATGTATTTCTGACCATAAATTCTTTTAAAATATCATTTTGCAGAGTCCCGGAAAGCTGGTCTAGTGGAGTATCTGTTTCCTCTGCCACAACAATGAAGCTTGCCATGATAGGGAGCACTGCCCCGTTCATGGTCATTGAGATTGAGGTCTCATTCAGTGAAATACCATCGAAAAGTAGCTTCATATCCTCTACTGAGTCTATCGCAACACCAGCCTTGCCAACGTCTCCCTTGACACGAGGGTGATCAGAGTCGTATCCACGATGCGTTGGCAAGTCAAATGCAACTGATAATCCCTGTTGACCAGCTGCTAAATTTTTTTTAAAAAATGCATTAGAATCTTGTGCAGTTGAAAAGCCAGCATATTGACGTATGGTCCAAGGCTTTCCGAGATACATAGAAGATCTTGGCCCTCTTAAAAAAGGCTCAAGTCCAGGTAGAGAGTCAATAATTTTAGAATTTTTTATATCATCAAAGGTGTAAATGGGCTTTATTGGGATGCCCTCTGCTGTATTACAGACTAGCCCATTAAGGCTTGTTTGCTTTGTCTCTTTGAGAACTCTTGCTTCCCATTTTTTAAGGTCAGCATTATTAGGGTGTTTCATACTAAATTTATTTTAAAGTTATAGATACTTAACACCAGTTAACCATAAAATGGTGGTATAAAGAAATAGATACGCTAACTCTCACAGATTTCAATCTGATATTTTAATTTAATAGATTATTTATGATAGATAAAGACAGTTTAAGATTAACACAATACAGCTCTGGCGGGGGGTGTGGTTGCAAACTAGATCCTGATTATCTAAAAAAAATAATCAATTTAGACAAAAAAAAGTCTTTAAATAATGATCTGCTAGTTAGTAATACTTCTAGTGATGATGCCGCTGTATATGATTTAGGAGATGGGACTGCAATAGTAAGTACGACAGACTTTTTCACACCCATTGTTGACGACCCATTTGTTTTTGGTCAGATCGCGGCGACTAATGCTTTGAGTGATATATACGCAATGGGCGCATCACCTCTGATGGCACTTGCAATATTAGGCTGGCCCAAATCAAAGCTTTCATCCGATGCCGCAAGTGCTGTTCTTGACGGCGCCAAAAAAGCATGCAAAGACATAAATATTGAAATTGCTGGCGGGCATTCTATCGAATCATCAGAGCCAATATTTGGATTGAGTGTTACGGGTCGGGTCAAATGCACAAATATAAAAAGAAATTCTGAGGCTCAGATTGGAGATGTTATATTTTTAACAAAACCATTAGGTATTGGGTTACTTACATCAGCCGCTAAAATGGGAATTTTGTCGTCAAAAGATAAAAACAAAGCGGAAAAAGTCATGACAAAAATCAATTCTGTAGGTGAGATTTTAGGCAAAACAGATGCCGTTTCAGCAATGACAGATGTTACAGGTTTTGGTCTTTTGGGACATTTGATAGAGGTCTGTGAGTCAAGTGAAGCCTCGGCAACACTCTCTTATAAAAAACTTCCTCTAATTAGTGATTTTTTAAACCAATATGCAGGTCAAAATTGTGAAACCGGTGGCGGTAAAAGAAATTGGACGAGCGTCAAAGA
>MDSY01143055.1_pt1 | contig 13446 bp, 11 predicted proteins | sample 811131 | NCBI WGS metagenome assembly MDSY01 (sample SAMN05326643, study PRJNA326480) | marine metagenome | isolation source: seawater | place: Atlantic Ocean: South West | collected 2010
CCCCTTCCCCACCCACCGCGCGAGCGTGTGCCTAGGCAAGGCGTTGGTACGACTCTGACAAAAGAGGTGTCCCCTTTGAAAAGAGGAGCCGCAATCCACACATGTCTCTTGCACATCCGACGAAACTGAAGGAGTCCGCGACTCTCCGTGCGTTGCACTCTGGACCGAATGTGTTCAAACTCTGTGCAGAGGGGCTCGTAGAACGGATCTCGGAGAATCAGAAGAGCACACTAGAGCGAATGTGCCAGTCCTTGAGTCAAAAGGGTGTTTTTCTGCTCGGCGACGGGACCGGTGTGGGCAAGGGGCGGGTCATCGCGGGGGCAATTCGGGAGTACTTAGCCATGCACGGCGACGAAGTGCGCTGTCTCTGGTGCTCTGCGAATCGCAACCTGCACAACGACGCCGCGCGAGACATGCGCGACGTCGGCGTGTCGGAAATACAACTTTTTGTATCCGGTTCAAAGGCCGCCGACAAGGCGGCCGTGACGACCGCGTTTGTGAGCTACGGCACGATCGCATTCGACGAGGAGGAGGAGTGCCTCTCCGAGCTGGTCTCGTGGATGAGGCAGAAGCCTGTCCGCCTGCTCGTCCTCGACGAGGCGCATCTCCTCAGGCGGCGCTCCACGTCGGCGGCTCGCGTGCAGACGCTCGTCAACCTGTGCGCTCGTTGTCACGTCGTCTATAGCACGGCCACCCTGGCGTCGGATCCTTCCCACCTGCGCTTCGTGTCCCACATGATCGGTGGGCAGCACGCGCTGGAGTCGCTCCAACGGGGTGGGAACGGCGCCCTCGAGCTGGTGGGCATGGAGCTGAAGATGAACGGCCTCTCGGTCTCGCGTCATCTGGATCAGGACGTGTGCCGCTTCTCGGTCGTCGATCACGAGTTTTCGAGGGAGGAGCTCGCGCTCTACAGGGACTGCATCGAGCGCCTGGAGGAGGCCAACGTTTCGGGGTCGATGCGCCAGATGTTCGTGCGCACCCTCGTCGCGCGCTTCAAGGTGCGGACCGTTCTCGCAGAGGCGCGGCGCGCGCTCGCACATGGCAACAGCGTCGTCGTCGCCGTGCAGCACACCGGAGAGGCGGCCGCAAACCGCAACGAGGGCGCCAGCTGCATGCAGGACATCATGCAACGCCTCGGGTGCGACGTACCCTCCACGATCGCGCGTCTCACGAACGCAATCGACGAGATCGTGCTCGATCTGCACTGCGAGTACGGTGTGGCCGAGGTGACCGGACGAAAGACACGCCTCGAGCGCACCGGCGACGGCCTCCTCGAGCGCGTCCGCGTGCCGCGAATCAAGAAGGAGATCGAAGACTTCCAGGCCGGAAGCAAGCGAGTCGCCATCCTGTCGCGCGCGGGCTCGACGGGGATCGGACTTCACGGCACGACGGACGCCGGTCGGACGCACATCTTTCTCGAGCTCGCGTGGAGCGCCGAGGACCACCTGCAGCAGTGCGGTCGTACCTACCGAACGAACTCGTCGTCACCCGTCGACTATGTGCTGATCAGCTCAAAGAGCCTCGTGGACGCTCGCGTCGAGGGCACCGTCTACAATCGGCTGATGAGCCTGGGCGCGGTAACGCAGGCGGATCGACACGCCTGTTCCCGCTACATACGACCCGTGGAGGAGGTGCCGTGCTCCACGCGGCGAGGCATCGCCGCGCGGCTGATGCTCGCGCGCGCGGTCCGCCGCGCCCCGAGCGCCATGGATCACGCCGCGGTGCACAGGAACGCGTCGGAGGCGCTGTCGCAGCTCGGCTTTCGCGACGGAACACATTCGGCCATGGTCGCGTGTGCCACCCTCTCTGAGGATCCGACGCTGGCGCACGTGGCGCTCTGCTACTCGGCGCTCAAACCCATGTCTCAAAGCTGGGTCCTGGGTGCGCGTCATGACTGGAGGAGCGACTCCCAATGCCTCCCACAGCCGCTCCGTCTGCGGGTCCACGCCACCCGAGAGGCGTCGTACGATCCGCGCAGCATTCTCAGCAGGCTCCCCGAGACCATCGTGGACATGATAATCGACCACGTGGTGAGCGACTACCTCCTGGACATGGAGGTTGTCGCGCGCCTCGCGGATGCCCTGGAGGAGTGCATCGGGAACTTCCACATGTTCATCACACAGCCGCTCTCCTGGACCCTCAACCGCGCTAGCGCGTTGCCGCTCGAGCTGCAGGGAGCCTTCCTGAGTCTGCTGCGCACGCACGCCACGACGCGCGACACTGGTCCGCCGATTCGCGGGTTGGAGGAGGTGCTGTCCACTCCGACCGTTCGGGTCTCCGGCGTTCGCCTTCGCGAGCGAACCGCGAAGCGCTCCGTCGTGAGCGTCGACGCGAACGTCGCGATGGACACCGCGGTCGTCGTTCGGCGGGTCGTCGACGAGTGCGCGTTCATCCTCCTCGACGCGCAGGCGGACGAGGTGACGCTGCAGAGCGCGGACGTCGGCCATCGCTTCTCGATGAGCATGCCGGCCTCCGACTGGGCGGAGGCGATGGCGCGTGGAACGTTCGTCCCCTGCGACGTTGAAGACGCGACGCCAATCCTGGAAAAGGCGAGGCGTGCCGCAGATCGCACGGCGAGGAGGTTGTCTGGTCGGTACGTGGTGGTCCACTCCGACATGCTCCAGTACTGGCACCAGTCCCAAAAGGTGGTGGTGCGGTTCGCGCCCCCAAACAGCCCGGGCCTCCTCGTCGGCCTACTTGTAGGGAAGACGGCCTTCTGAGCGATCAGATTCAAGGCGATCAAGAGGGAGCCGTCCAGAGGTGTCCGCTACCCCGAAACAACGTTGTCCAGGGTAAAAAACATGTCCCCGAAAATCATTTAGTCGGTGGACTTGTAGTGGAGTGAAGACAAGATCATGGCCTCTCTGGGAGCACATGGATGATTGGCAGCGCAAGTACGTGCGCGCGTGGATGCAGTGGGATAAGCGCCGTATTCGTCAATGACTCTGCGCATTCAGACTACGCTATTATAACGCTCCGGCTTGTGCCAGTCCAGCGTCGCTGCTATTCATCAGAATGGAGAGGTCTGTGGGTATGGTTGTCGAGATGGACATATCCAATGCGTTGTTCAGATCATGTGCGATCCGAAAGTGTCCGAGAACCAAGGAACCGCTGATCGATTTTGCACCGATCAAAAATCCACGCAAACGAGCAGAATACATGCAAATGCTATCAATACTCGAGTCGGCGGTCAGGATCAATGATACGGAAATGGTAGAGTCCACACTCAAGGGCCTACAAAAGCTTGCCGTGGCAAAATGCGCCAAATGCAGAGATATGGCGAGAAGAACATGCAGAAAACCCCACACGAAGAGCGGGCAGTGCCGAAACTTCTGGTTACAGTGGAAAAGAACGAATTCCTGTATCGGATGTGGAACCAATCGGGCGATTGAGGCCGATCATTTTGATCCATCGGGCCTAATCGACCCGTCAAACAAGAAGGTGCATCAGTTGTCTGCCTACGATTGGTGGCCATCTCATGGTGGCGTTGCTGCAATGGAACTTGAAGCACAGAAGGTTGTAGCCCGTTGCCGATGTTGTCATGTGATCGAAGACACGGGTAACGCTGGTATAACGCAACGACGCATCAACCCCGATGACCTGCCTAACATACCACAAGGGGTTGACAGAAAAGCATACGGAAAAAGGCATAAAGCAACGTTGACATACCCCCGTATGCAATACGTCGATCACATCAAGCGACAGATTGGCAAATGTGAGAATCTTGACTGCCCTCAGGATGGACCGACGCGCAGTTTGGTGGTCGAAGGTATGGAACAGTGCTTTGATTGGGATCACATCGATGAAACCGCAAAAACTTCCAGGGTATCCGCATTGTGCTGCACACATCAGAAGCTTCCTAACTGGAGAGAATTAATTGACACAGAAATATCCAAGTGCAAACTATTGTGCAAGAATTGTCATCACTTGAAGACGAACAACGAACTCGTTCCACGTTACGACGACAGGGCACTGTCGACGGAAGCGGTGGAGTGAGCCGTACGGCTTTACGCAGTTCTGGTGTCACGTACAAACAACTCCCGAAATGGCCGTCTGCAAACTGGAGCGACATTGTAGAATCGGTCCGTTTTGGTGTTCCAACGAGTACGAATCGTGAGAGAAATGAAACGAGCTGCGCCAGGACGGCCTCGAAGTGCTTCGGGAAGCAGCTTCTTTGGCTTATCTCGGACTCTCCGGTCGCACCGAGTGTCAACGAGCGATCCATGTGCTCGTTGATTCTTTTTTGCCCCGAGAGGGTCAAACATGCTCCCTTCTGACCTGAGGCTCGGCGACGCGCAGCGTATCGTCTCCACCGCCCGCTCGCTCGGTCGGATTCCGCTCCATTTTGCGAGGAGAGAGGGCTGCTTCCTCCCACACCTGGTCCCAGCCGCCCGCGCCGCGTCGCCGGAATCGACGATGGGGGCGGTGTTCCTCCTCATTCGCCGCGAGATGAAGCTGGCGCCACACCGCGCGCTCTTTGTGTTTCTACCATTCCACCGGCTTGCCCCAGTGGGAGCCACGGTCGCGCAGGTCTATGCGGAATACGCCGACGGCGACGGGCTCCTGCGCCTCATATACTCGTCCGAGGACGCGTTCGGGTAGTGGGTCACGGGTTCGATGATTTCGCGCTCGACGAGAGGCGCTCGAACTCGGCCTGTGCACGCTCTGCGCTCTCGAGCGCCTCGATACGAAGCTTGAGAACCTCGACAGTCCTGCAGCAGCATGGTGCCCGCGATGGCCGCGACCGTTCGGTCCCGCTGGATCATCCACACCGAGATGGCGCGCGCCATGGGGAGGACGAACCGGTGCGTGGGGGGAGGATGGCTACGGCCATCTGGACGGACGTCCTCTGCGTCCTGAGGGACGGCCGCGCACCTCCACTCTCCAAACGCCCCGCGCAACGCGTGGTCCAGGCCGATGCGCAGGCAGGTTCGCACCTTGGAGGCGATGTGTATTCGCACGTGGTCGCCGACCTCTGCCTGCGTCTCTCGCAGCATGTTGCACAATGTTGAGGCGTCTCCTTTGTCCATCTCGCCGTCGTCTGGGAGCTCCCACCTCGTCTGTCGTGAGTGCTGGTCGTAGTAGTAGGTGCGTCCGACCTCGTCCGCGGTGGCGACCCATCTCGCCATGTCCCTCGCCGATCTTGACCGGTCGAACAAAAAATGATGTGAACTTTTGTAATGCGCGCGTTCGCTCGATTCCAAAGCCTGCCAGTGGCGATCCCGACGCTCTCGCTGCTCGTCTCGGGCTGCTTCTTCTGGGATTGGCCCGGGGTCGCCGGCGGCGCCTACCAAATCAACCGCAGTTGCGACGTGGCGCTCAGCGCCGGGATGGCGATGAGCTCCCTGTTCGTGCACGCAAACTTCACCCACTGGGCGAGCAACACCTTGACGACTTTGCTCGTCGGACTCCCGCTGGAGGGCCTCCACGGGGCGTGGAGGGTCGCGTGCATCTACCTCGGTTCGGGGCTCGCCGGCGTCTTCTTCTTTGCCGCGTGGCGCGAGGAAGGGATTCGGTACGTCGGCGCGTCGCCCGCGGTCTACGGCCTCATCGCGTCCTTCGGCGCCCACCTCGCGCTCAACTGGAACGAGGTTCCTCTCCGCGTCTACTGGTTCGTGGTGCTCTGCATCTACGTCGGCGTCGACACGACGAACGCCATAGAATCGCTCGACGACCCCGACAACCGCGTGGCCCACCTCTCCCACCTCGGCGGCGCGATTGGCGGCCTCTTCCTCGCCCTCGCCCTCCTCCGCAACGAGATCTTCCTCCGATGGGAGGCGGCCCTCGTCTTCGTCGGCATCGTCGTCTACGCCACCTTTGTCGTGGGGTCTCTCGTCGGGTCGACGTGTGCATGAACTGATTTGATCTTTTTTTTTCTTCATCTAAATTCAAAGCTTGTAGCCATGAATAAGCTAGAGGATAACGCGAGATCGGTATTTTCAGGCTTGCTTTCCTCGGCAAAGAACCTTGGTGGATTCGTGCTCGATCTTGTGAACGAGGGCCATTTGGAAGGTGACGAACTAGCCAATGCAGAACAAACCGTCAAGAAGTCGGTTTATGATAATTGTGCGGAAATCATCCCCCCAGAGTTGCGTCAGGTACTTTTCGGGAACCGAATGGACGACAGTACATTGATCCAATATTTGAAAGATGCAACAGGAGACGATCCATCAGTACTCGAGTCCATCATGAACCAGATTCTCTCACAAGTAGCACAAGCAGAGGCAGCGTTGAGTTTCTACCTTCTCAGAAACAACATCATCAAGGTCGGCCAGTCACTTCTCTACTCTAGAGACGCAAAGGAAGCGTGGAGGGAACGAGTCATCGGCATGGCTGGCAGCGAAAACGCGCTAGTAAGTATCGCGACATACAATTATCTGATGCAAGAACTCAATAAATCTCTGGAAGAGGATCTCAAGTTCCTGTTTAGTGAGAACTTTGGTCTACTATTTGCGATCGCATGCAATGGAACCGGACCTTGTAAGCAACAATGGGAATCCCAGCTTTTAGCGATCGAGAGTCAACACAAAATCAACTTAGAAAAAGGCGTGAGACAGGGAAGTAAGACCACACTTCAACTTAACAACGTGGTCGAGCCACAACAAGCTCTTATCACAGCTGTACCGGACAGGTTTGGACCAAATAGAAGCCAACCGGCAGTAGTGGTCAAATGGAAGCAATTGCAAGAGTTCGGTCCCTCGTTTCGAATTACGAAGAAGCCCAAAGGCCCCGATCCCAAAACGTGGCCGTATGAGATACAATACGACCCAGACTTTGGTGAGTACACTCCTTTTGTGGAAGGTGGTTACACTTGCATGATTCAGATTGGCCAAAACCCAGCTCAAGACCTCGCGCAATGGTTACAGGCCAATGGTGCGACGTTTACACAAGAGCCGATTGCACTGAGTCTTGAACAAATAAAGGCGAAAGCACTAATAGAAGCTCTGCAAGGGCAGCCAAATATGAGAGATATAATCATGGATGTTGGCAAAGACCAAGGCGTTTTCGATAATCCATCGCAAGTTTTGGAAAGGTATCCGATCCAGGACTTGCGGGACGGATCAATACCTGGTGGACTCTTACAGAACTTTGCCGTCAACGAAGTAGCTCGAAGTTTGCTTGCGCCAACCCTTTACATGCGTATAGTTGCAGTGGACGAGAATGACGATACGGTTACTGGAAAGTTTATGAACGTCCGCGTGGTGAATACTGATGATGGATTTCAAGTACCCGCTTTCATCGGTCACGTCAAGCGTACAGAGATCTTGAACACAATTTCAACGATAGAATCCCCCGATGGACAGGTGGAAGAAAAAAGAGCGGATGTGTTGATTGTGGGGATTTCAAGGTCGAGCTTAGTAGGGGCTACTGAGCAGGAATACCAAGAGCACACTGAAAACAGAGATAAGGTACAAATTGAGCCTTCCACCGCTCTTCCTCTCGAAGGTGGCTTCGCGACACCCGCCGTTGGACAGGCGGTAGAGGGGGAAGTGGCCCAAACGTCTAACGATGAAACCGTTCGTGAAGCGCGCTCGGAACAGTCACCCGGCGTAACATCCAGAGTGGCGCAGGCGCTGTCTTCGGTCAAACAACAAGTCCCTAGCGTGGTGTCTGGCGCTGCCGGCGCGGTGACTGACGCTGTCAGACGCGCTCCCGGTGCGGTGACTGACGCTTACGATAGGAGCGTTCTTGGAGCGCGCCTCGACGATTCGGCCTTAGGAATGTTGCCTACATCAACAGAGGCAGGTTATGTCGGCAAGATTGCTGAACAGGCGGTAAGGGGGAAAGTCGCCCATCACGATGAAGCCGTTCATAGAGCGCGCTCGGCAGAGGCACCCGGCGCAACATCCAGACTGACAGGACTTTTGCCCACAACAAAGGAGGCACTAACGGCCCCGGCAAGAAGCTACTTAAAAAGCGGCCCCCTCACCGGCGCTGCGACCGGCTTCCTCGCAGCGACAAACGAAGCGATGGGAGGCCATCTGTCCGGCGGAGCCCCAATGGCAAATCCACTCTCTGGTGCCGCTTCGGCAGCTGTTTCTAAAGTTGGCGGTGCCGTCTCTGGAGCCTTAAAAGTTGGGGAGGCCGCTGGAACCGGAATCGCGGTGATACAATATATTGCGAGAGCTATCAATTCAGGTGCAGCCACTGAAGAACAAATACAGATGTTCAAAGCGAATGTTTGTAACAGTGATCCACAAAATATGACTCCCGATGTGCAAGCGGCGTGCGCAAAGTTAGGTATTGACAAATACGTGCAACATTTAAGTCGAGCGTCAGAGTCGTCCCCTCCCCCCAGTCAATCGTCTCCTTCCAGTCCATCTGCCTGGGAACGACTGAAAGCCAGAGCTTCTGATGCTTGGCAAGCATCTCCCTCTAGAACTGACGTAGCAAACGCCGCACTGAGCACCGCGGCCACCGGTATCGGTAGGGTGAATGATGCTCTTAGTCCATTACCATACAGGTCGTCCATGGACGTGCACCGTGTCGTGCAGCACGCCCACGAGGCGGAGGCGCGCGCGATCGAGGCGCGCCGCGTGGCGATGCGCGCCCTCGCGGCGACGCGCGGGACGCAGCACGACCCGTACGGCGTGCTCTCGTCGCGGGTGAATGCCTCGCCGTTTGGCGTCAACGTCGGCTAGCTGCAACCTTGTCTAAACCTCGCCAGCTGGCTTCGGTTGTAGAGATAAAGGTATTTTTTGTCCGGCGTGTTCTCGTTGAAGTCCTTCCAAGGCTCGAGTGTGTAAGGAGGCTTTCGAAGGTCTATGGCAAAGTAGTCGCCCGTCGCAATTTGCCCGTTCCCTTTGCTGCTTGGGTACGAGCCGATCAGAAAGTAGGACGCGTCGCTGCACGCAAAGTTACGGAGGATGCGGGCGATGTTTTCCTGCGAGTTGTGTTGCAAGGCGTCGCGAGTGAGGATGACGTCATACCCGGATGGAAGCGGTGTCGAAGCCATGTCATGCTGGCGTGTTGGCAGGAGAGGGTCTTGGTGCTCTGAGAGAGCGGTCCTCGACACGTCTAGGCCCAGGTAGCGAAAGTTCGGGTCCCGTTTGTGCAGCTTGTGGACCAAAGGCGTCTGCCATTCGCGCGCGCCACAAGGTGCGTCGAGAAGTGAATGGGCGCCTAGCATCGCCACCACGTGCATCACGATTCTTGCCGCGCCTTGCGCATATTGCAAGTTCGATCCGAGTCCGCTGCCAGATCCGGCGGTTCCCCACACGCGTTTCTTGTAGATCTGTTCAAAGACGTCCTTTGTGGTCATTCTTGTTTTGCTCTCTTCAGAGAGAAATCTTGGTGCTCAGATTGCACGCACGCGCACACGAGAGGGCGCGACACTCCACATGTCAAAGCGCCAGAAGATCGAGTGCGCGGTGTGCGTGGAGGACACCGCGCCCTCAAAGGTCGTGAAGTGCCCCTTTTGCGACTTTTCGTGCTGCAAGTCGTGCTTCACGCGCGTCCTCTTTGACGGCTCCAACGATGCAAACTGCATGAACTGCCACCGTCGCTTCGACCGCGAGATCCTGATGAACGCCATGTCGAACCACTTTGTAAACACGCAGTACAAAACGTTTCGAGAGCGGGTGCTGTTCGAGCGCGAGCAGGCGATGATACCGGCGACGATGCCGTACGTCGAGCTCGAGCGCGATGCGAGCGCCGCGCGAGCGCGGATGAACGAGCTCGTCGTGGAGCGCGACAGGCTGAGACGGCTGCTGCGGCAGGTCCAGTCCGAGTACGACATGCAGCAGCGGATCACGTGGCGCACGGAGCCCAACGTCGAGGTGATCGACACCGAGAGACGGTCCTTCACGCAGAGATGCACGCGAGAGGGCTGCCTAGGGTGGCTCAACTCGGCGTACCGCTGCGGGGTGTGCACCCACTTCTCATGCCCCAAGTGCCTCGTGCCGTGCGGGACGACGCGTGCGAGCCTCGACGAGCACGTCTGTGATCCGGAAGAGGCCGCCACCGTGGCGGCCATACGAAACGACAGCACCCCATGCCCGGCGTGCGGAATCCGCGTGTCGAGGGTGTCCGGCTGCTCGCAAATGTGGTGCGTTCAGTGCCATTGCGCGTTCGATTATCGCACCGGTGCAAAGATCAACGGCATGATCCACAACCCTCACTGGATACTCTACCAACAGCAGAACGCGACGACGACGACGCGCAACCCTGCCGACATCCCTTGCGGGGCAATGCCCACCGTGGGAGAGCTGCGCGTCGTGCACGGGGCGACGACCACACTCGTCCAAACGATGCGCATCGTCACGCACATCGAGCAGGTCGAGATCCCTCGGCTGAACCCACGCGCGGACCTCGCCAACCGGCACTGGAGAGTTCGATACATCCTCGGAAATATATCGGAGGTGGAGTTCAAGTCGAGGGTGCAGCGGCAGGACAAAATCGACTTGAAGAACCACGAGGTCTCGCAGGTGCTGGAGATGCTGTGCCACACGCTCACGGACGAGCTCAGGCAGGTCGCGGTACGGATCAAGGCGGTCGGGACCGCCGAGACAGCGGCGCTCAGTCTGATCGAATACGGCAACCGCGTGCTCAATTGCATCGCCCTCCGATACAGCCAGGTCACGCCTCGGATCATGACTGAGCTGGGTGTCTGGCGCGTGCTGACGCGGTACGGCACGACGCGCGAGCCGCAGGAGGCGACAGACCTATTTTCCGACTGAGCGTCGCTTTTGGATGTAACGTCGCTTGCACTGCTTGCAGTGCGTGAGCCGACCGTTCGAGCTCGCAAAGTGGTGCGAGTCGAAGCGCATCACTCGGTCGCCCTCGTGCTCTGCATCTGTGCACATGCGCAGCGGGTACGCCGCGAGGAAGGCCGACTCTGTGTGGAACATCTCGCGCAGAGGCACTTGTGCCCGGACAGTCTTTCCATGCTCCATGCGATCCAGGAGATGGGTGGTCGCCCAGACCACCCACTCGTGCTCGCTCCAAAAGAGCCCGCTCGCCTTGTTAGGGGTCGCGACGGGCGACGCGACACGCAACCAGGACGCTGGTGGTAGAGGGAGAGTGGACGGGTGGGGAGGCGAAAAGCCGTGCGCGTGCGCGCCAGATTTGCACGTGTCGCAGAGTGCGAACGTGTCTTTCGCTCTCTGGACAAACAAGCGTTCCCCTGGGTGGTGCGGGTGCGTGCAAAAGCCGCGGCGCATCTCCTCGGCGCGTTCGTACTCGGCGGTGTTCACAAACTGCGCGGGGCGAAACCTGCGTGGCACTCGCACGCGCCCCGTTTCCTTGAACTGCGTGAGTAGGAGCGACCTCTGGCGCGCAATCGCCTTGCTCGCCGTCGTCCTCCTCTGCAGAGCAAACGCGGTGTTTGCGAGGAGGTGCATCGGGATGCGATCGCGCAGCTCCGGGGGCACGCTGTCCACCACCTTCTCCAACGTGGCACGGTTTCGCTTTCCGGAAGGGAACGTCGCGACCCCTCTTTCCGTCGGAAGGGGGTAGCCACACGCGGCGAACGCTTTAAAGTCGCAGCACGAGGCCTCCCAACCTTTCCACATGCAGTGCGTGTAGAACACGACCGTGACGCGTTCGCCCGAGTAGGGGAAGGTGCAGTGCGGCCGCGTCCCGTCGAACAGGATCCAGTTCCAACGGGCGGCGTGGCGCGCGTTGGGATGGACCCAGAGGTCGCCTCCGGTGGCGTCTCCCAGGGTGAGCATGAGGGTGGGACCGCGATTGGAGCCGTCGACGTGGAGCTGACCCGAAAAATTGAGGTTAACCTGCACGGTGGTGAACTCAAAGTCCGGGTCAAAGCGTCGTGCGGCGCGGCAGAGCTCGACGAGAGGACGGATTGTCTCCGTCTCCATCTCTGTCGGGCGGATCTCGTGGGTGAAGTAGTCTCGCACCGCTCCGAACGAGCGGTAAGTATAGTCACGCTTGTAGTATCGGTTGTGTGGTCGGAGCCGTTCGAGCAGTGGAGAGATCGCTCGATGCAGGTCCTTGAGGGGAAGATCGTTGGAGAGAGGGCGCGCTGGACCCGAGGTCTTCCGAGCGCGCCGTAGCAGAATACTACCGTGCCTCATCGTCTTGTCCTCAAATAACACATTTTTTTCGCGTGGCTGCGCTGTACGGCCCTCAAAAAAAATTTGTTCGCATGAGACCAAAGTAACCCTCTTGCGCCATGTGGCCTGGAAGCGATCCCACGACCCAAATGTACGGCAGACCGACGGGACACGTCTACGGCGATTCAACAAAGGCGGTCGCTTCCGCGGTCTCGCAGGAGGCAGCGCAGGCCGACGCCGCGATGTACAACCAGCTCGAGCTGCTCGGAAAGGCGTGCGAGAGCCTCAACAACCGCCCCTTTGTGTGCCGCACCCTCGTCGCATACGATAGGCTCAACCGTCCACTCCATGGCAACGACTGGGCCAAGAACCTCATCATGAAGATGAACGGGCAAGCGCCTGGCACGTAAACGTTACTGTGTCTCAGGTTTTTCCCAATTAGCACCTATTCGCTTCCATACTAGTGTGTTTGCTGGTTTTGTTGTTGGAACGGCATTTAAATTCCAGCTTGTGCTGCCTCCAAATCTGCCTTTCTCGTGTTCTTTTGGCGCTACGTGCTGTGGTATTTCTGGGGCTTTCGGAACCCCCTCATACCTCTGTCTATGTGCATTGTGCGCAGCCCTGTCAGTGACAGAAGCTGGTGGTGGTAGTGGTTTTATGCCGGAATGGGCAGGGGATGCTGCCGGGCGAATGGGTGCTGTTCGCGGCTGTTCCGGCAGAGAGCGAATGGGTGCTGTTTGCGGCCGTTCCGGCAGAGAGCGAACGATGAAAAGCGCGCTTATAATGGTTGCCGTTAGACTTGCCAGGATGCCGCTGTATCCCAACGAGTAGTTGCCCAGAACGTCGTCGGATACCTTGATGCTCTCACTGGTCGCACTCTCCGTCATCTCTTTGAGCACTCTCTCGACCGGTTTTCCGAGTTCGCCAACAAAGGTCTTGGATTCTGTGCTGCTCGCATTCGTCATTACCTTTTTCAGCACACTCTCGATGGGTTTGGCGAGTTCGCCATCGTCGCCGGCCTCTGTCCGTTTTTCTAGGAACTTGGCGGCCTTCTCGAGCGACTCGGGCGAGGCCTTGTAGTAGTAGGAGAGAATGCGCAGTCCTACCAGAGCAATGCTCGCGACGGAAATCCTCGTGGAATAGCGTCTCACGAACGCGACGAGTACTTTCATCAGCTTTGTAAACTTAACGCTCGCTCTTTCGTTGGAGTTCAATACACCCCTCACCTCGCCCACAATACCCATGGCGGCACTTCTGTACTCGGCATCGGATCTAGCTTTCGTCAGAGACCTTCTTTCACGATACTCCATCTTCTTACTGTGTAAGAACGATTTTTTTCACATTCAATCGATTTCGCATGCATCCTCCGCCTCGCGCCCCTCCTCCGCCTCGCGCCCCTCCTCCGCCTCGCGCCCCTCCTCCGCCTCGCGCC
>MDSY01049822.1_pt1 | contig 13442 bp, 15 predicted proteins | sample 811131 | NCBI WGS metagenome assembly MDSY01 (sample SAMN05326643, study PRJNA326480) | marine metagenome | isolation source: seawater | place: Atlantic Ocean: South West | collected 2010
GGGGGGGGGGGGGGGGGGATCACAACCAGCCTTGGACGCCGCACAACATCACAGCCGCCGCCCACCAACCACCCTTCCACCAACGCCTTCCGCCACAAGCACCACACACAGCTCACGAGAACCATGGCTGAAAACAAGCCGATCGGCGCAGAGAGAGCCAAAACCATCAACAATCAGCCGAACGCGCCGCTGTCGTCGTGGTTCGACACGGAAGAGGTGTTCGGGGCCAGCCGGGGAAAGAACGAAAAGGCAAACATCGGCGCACGGATCGCTGGCACCTTGTGGCATTGCGACGCCATTGCACGCGACGTGGGGCTCTGGAAAGACAGTGTGTGTTTGGAGGCATCGAGCCGGCCGCTGGACAACCAGATCCACCTCGCGTTCGCGGTGCGTTTGCAGGAGATGTACATTCAAGAAATGTGCCGAGTGTTGGCGGCGATTGAGAGCGGCCGCATGGAAACCGCAGAGACCCACCTTGTAAACTGCGGGATCATCCGTCCAGCCGTTGATGCAACCGAGCAGACTCTGAGGTCACTTGTGTGGAAGGCCGTGCCGGAGCTGGCACGTGGACGAGCCGTGCGGGCCGCCGCGTGCTGGCAGGACGACGATGAAAGACAGAAGGCGGTCCGTGGGATCCGCGACACAAACGGGCTGATCCGCGCTTTCCTGGTCAACGCGCTCGACCTCGCGACGGTGCTTGTGAACGACGCACGTGTTTAGGCAAGAGCACGGCCGCGGCAAACAGAAAAACTTGTTCCGAACCACATGACTAACATTAACATTAAAAAGGGTGCAGACCGGGCGGTGTTGCCAAGTCCTGATTATATCGGGTGTGGTGGTTGGGGACGTTGGTGCTCTTGTCGTTGCTTTGCAGCATGGCGGCGGTCCCGGACCATGGCGGCACAACCAATGGATTTGTGAGCTGGTGTGTGCCTCGCACTCCCGTGCACGAACAACTACCCACAATGATGTACTACGCCCCGCCGCGAAAATCACGATCCACACGACGAAACCCCCTGGGCCCGGCAACGACAAGACGCCCGCTGGACAAAGGGGTCTTCTTGGGGACCCTCCGCCGGAAGGAGCAGGAGAGACTGCGCGCGGTTGCCGCGGTGGCACAGCGAGAAGCCGAAAACATCCACTTCGGCAGCAAGCCGCCGCCGCCGCCGCCAGGACAAGGCTCGTTCCTAACTGGACTGCCCAATGCGTGGACGCCCGAAACAAAAGTTGTCAGTGGCACCGTGACACCGGGCGGCATCGTCACCGACAAGCATCCAGAAGGCACGCTGCCGAAGTTCAGGGAGGACTGGAAGCACAAAGAAATCGAGTTGGAAACTCACGACCGATTCGTCCACTACGAAGTCGTGCATCATGGTCACCAATCGCAGCTTCAGTGGTATGCCACTTTTACGACGGAAAAGGGCGAGATCAAGTCGAGCAACTTCCCCGATGTGTTCAGCCTCATCCAGGCTTTGAACGCGGAAGCAAAACGCCATTTAGGCGTACAGGAGCCGATGTTCTTCATCCACAAGAAGGATTGGAAAAACCAAATGACCGATGAAGACCGAATAAACGTGTCTTGGCACGCACGAGACCACTTCTTCCTCTACGAACTCGCCGCCGTACCGTCGTCGCTGGGGCCGTGGGCGCCCCAGTTGAACCCCCAGTGAGCGGTCTAGAACGGCGTCGCATTCACACCCACACACAACCCCCCACCCACACACGCCATGCCCACCAAATTCCCCTCGCTGTGCTTGCTTGTTCTTGCTTGCGCCATCAAAGCGGGCGCGCATGCGCGGAAAGAAGCCGACCGTCCTTGCGAGCGATTCACCCAGCTGTGCCCCCATCCGGCCGGCGTCAGCACCGACGCCGCGGACCAGCACAGCCGCCTCCTCGACGCGTGCCGCGAGTTCGAGGCGAGCGCAGACGCCGCCGCGGAGGAAGCGCAAGTGCGGGCGGCCGCGCGGCAGGCCAGGAGGGAGCGCGAGTCCGACGCGGTCTGCCTGCTGGTGAACGTCACCGTCGCGCTTTTTTTTCTTACCGTGATCGCACGCAGCACCTAGGCGCATTTTTCTCCGTGTTTGTTTTAATTCACAATCATCATCACGTAAAGAAATTACACGGAAGCGCCGATTTTCTCGACGCACAGGTGCACGATCTTAAAGAGCATTTGCCGCTGCTTGTACCGGTCAAGGTTGCCCGCGTGCACCATCTGGAAGGCCTGTGTGGGCCCCTCCGAGACCTCCGGGTCGTCACTCGACGTGCTCGGAACAACCGCAACGATCGGAACGCCTGCCATGTCCGCATTTTCCATGAAGTCGGCGATGTCCTCCGCCGCTTCCATGGCACGCTCGTTCCTGGCGCGCCACGATTCAAATTGTGTTCGACACCCCTCCAGGTCGCCCCGTAGCGCAAGCGTCGCCGCGTTCACGAGGTGTATCGCGCACGCCTTTTGATGAACACACGCCTTGCGTTCAAGTTGCCTTGCCTCGTGCGCCACTGCTGGCATGGCGGGGATCGCGTCGTGACAGGCCCTCATGATGGCCGTGGCTTCTTGCAACGCGGCGCCTGCCTTGTCCATCTCGGACCTCATGATCGGCATCAATTTCGAGATGAGCGCACGTGCTTCGACCGCCGTGTACGCATCGACATGTGTCAACATTCCTTCTTCTGTGGGGTCGCCCATGGTTGGTAGGTTGGGTGTTTCCTGCGAGTCCGCGACGAAGTTGTGAGGGCGTCGCTTGAAATAGGCGATGTGCAGGCTACGCACGTTTGAATCGCACCTCACTACTCGCCCGCGGGCAAGCGCCATTTGTGCGGGGCAAAGTCTGTGAACACCTCGCTGTGTGGGTCTGCCCACCGCGCCATCTCAGAAATGCTGTACACCTCGCGCCGCGTGCGCAGGCTGTTGACCTCGACAAAGATCTTCATCGGGTGTGGGAGGTCGGCGAGCTGCCCCATCGATTCCGGAGTCGAGTTTTTCCAGCATTCGTGCGAGACAAGAAGGGGCAAAGCGTTGTCCGCTTCGTCGCAACGTCGGTGGATGCCTGCCACGGCGCGTGCGGCTTGAACGACGCTCTCTTGGCCGGTGACAACGGCTACACCTGTCAGCAAGTCACCCCCGCCGACGACCTCCACGACGTGATGCAGTCTCCCCAACGACCAGCGCATCTCCCGGTAATGGCACAGGTGCTCAGGTGTGTCGGTGAACGGGCTCCCGAGCCCCGCCTGTGAAAACGCGGGTTGGATGAAAAGCAGAGATTGCATGCCGTTCGCCGTGACACGCCTCTCTGTAAACACCAACACCGTCCCTACCGTTGCTTTCTGCATCCGGCGTCATCCGCCCGCGCATTGAGTGCGCATGTCGTCTACAACCTTATATCTTTCCGTGACGACGTGGAACGGCGGTGTGTGAGCACGGGGCCAAGTGCATTGTTGCCCATTCCCCCCCCCCTCTTCAAACCACCTCATCACAATGGACGACTCGAACGCCTTCTCCGTCATGCTACTTGGGTCGGACATGCCAGTAATCCCCACGCTTTGCCCGGCGGGCGTCATGGCAAGTTCGGCGCCGGCGACGGCGGTCCGGTGCAAGCGCAGGCCCTGGAAATGCAACCGCGAGTGGCTCATGTCCAACATCACCGAGGAAGAAAGGCAGAAACTGCTAGAAAGGAACATCAGTGTGCCGAAAGTCTGGAAACCCACGATGAAAATGACCCACGCCAAAGAGCGGATGATTCGCACAGCACTCCGAAAAGTGCGCAACGTGGCAAGTGCGCAGAGGCACCGTGAAACGCAGAGAACGCGGGTGACCATGCTGGAAACACAGCTTTCTCAGCGAGACGACACCATCCGCGAACTTGTTGCTAGAATTAGCCAGCTTGAGTCCGTAATCATGACGGCCTGAAACACACACCCCCCGGAACATGCCCGCTGCTGTGTGCCTGTTTTCTCGGTGCCAATTTTAATAAAGCCAGTGAAATGATCACACGCACTGCCCTTTCTCCGGCTGAACCACCACCACGCCCGTTTCGCTGACCGAGAACGTGGCGACGGGTTTCGCGTAGGTGTCCGGTGCAAGCCCGGAGACGCAGTCAAACACCTTGAAGCGCGACACCGACGCGTGTCGTGCAGCGTGGGGGTCGAGGACCGTCTTTCCGGACAGCGCGTATTCGTCCGCGGACAGCATGTACTCCCCTTCGGCGTTGAGGGACACCCGCATGAATTCCCGCTGCATGTTCACGTCATACACGCACACAGCGTCACCCTCACGCTGTGGCAGTGGAAGGTAAACAACGTCGGTCGGGATGCCGCGGTGCCCACGAGGGGGGGGGGAGGTGGCCCAGACCACCCCGCGATGATCGCTGTACAGACCGACGGCAACAAGTCCGTACTTGAGTGCATCGGCGTCGAATGAGGCGGACGTGAGATTTAGATGGGCGGTCCGGCCACACGCTCCCAGCAAGACCGAAGGTGTTTCGTGTTTGGTGGTGGCATTCATTGTGCACGGGAGGAGGGTGTCGGCTGGGGAGGGGGGGGCAGGTGTGTGGCGGTGGGTTTTTTAATTGGCATCAGCACATGGAAATGAAACCGTAGGGCAACGCCTGTTTTCGGAGGCGTCTCCGCCTACATGTCGACCAGCACCAGCCGCAGGATCCGGGCGACGTACGTGGGGCCAGCAAGCTTCATCGCGCCGCGCCGCATCACACCCGGATGGCGCTGCGCCATGTCCTCCGCAACCCGCAGCGCGCTGTCCGCAGCGTTCGCGGCACTCATCACCCATGGCACCCTCAGGCCGACGATCTTTGCCCGAACAGACTCGTGGAATCGCTGCCTTCCCTCCTTTGTGGTGGGAGCTTTCACCTTCACAAGATGCTGGACGACGCGATCGACGGCCCTGGACGCACAGCGAAGAAGAACTTCAGGGCTGGCGTCGTGGCTGCCCAGATGGACACGATGATACGGCTGAGGGTTTCTGCGCCGTCGAGCATAGATGGGCTTCCCGTTCCCGGCGTACGTGACATGACGTGTGGGATGCGCCTTTGTACGCATGCTGGGGGGAGAAGGAAGGCGAGTGGCGGTGGAGGGGTGCGTGTGTGGGGCTTGTGCGAGGATGTGGGCGAGGTGGATTTCTTGGAGCAGTGTGTGTGGTGTTGGAGGCAGTTGCGATATGTGTGGCAGACGCCCGAGAGTGAGGCGTTGGCGTCGGCGGAATGGTGTGCGGCGAGTGCGAGGATCAAGGCAAGGAGTTAGAATGGGAGGTAGAGCGGGGAGGGTGGCATGGTGGCTTTGAGCTGAAGTGTGAAGTGTTTTAAGTGTTTCAAGTGTTTTTTTTTTGGAGTGGGTGTGTGAGTCATCAGACAAAAATTGCTGCGCGGGCAGGTTGGTGGCTCTTTTGCTGACTGTGGTGTTTTTCGAAGTTTGTTCGTTTTTCGTTCTGGGGAGGCTGCGTTTGGTGCTTTGGCGGGGTCGCATTGAAGGTCACCAAAACAACGCAGCCATGCCCGTCCGTAGCCTCCCGACAGAACCACACCCCCGCGTAATCACTCCCCCTGGCAGATCGGTCGTGAACTTCTATTCCGGTGCTGGGGGGACCGCCCACCGCTTCTCAAACTTCTCCTACTGCCCGGAGGGCGTGCTGTACAAAGGACGTGTGTACCCCACGGCGGAGCACGCCTACGTGGCCCAAAAATACCGTGGGCCGACACAGCAGAGGTTCGCTGTGGGCGGCGACCTGACTCGCTGGGCCAGCATGCGTTTGTTTGTCCGTCCAAAACGCGGGGAGACCCCCGAAGATCACGGCGCACGAGTTTCCGCGAAGATCGCCCACTGGTCGAAGAAGGGCAACCTCGGTGTCCTTGCGAAGATGGCAGGCAACCCTGCACACGCCAAGCACGCGGGACTCCCACCCCCCAAAAAGGTCCGGCAGGGCATCTTCTACAAGATTGCGAGGAGCAAATACACGAGGGACTCGGCCCTCGCCGCCCTCCTGCTGGCAACGGGTGACGCCCACCTCATCGAGTTTGCGCGAGGCGCGCGTGCACGGGAGCAGCGCGGCGGCGAACCGGAGCGGTGGGCGGCACTTGTCGACAAGGACGGCCGTATTTGGGGGGACAACCGCATGGGCCTTGTGCTGATGCTTCTACGCGAGCACCTCAACCTGAACGCATCGCTTTGACCTGTTTTTCTGCACCGCACGCGCAATAGGTCAACCTTGTTGTGCAAATAAAATTAATGCACGCCTCCGCGCGCTTAGCCGATTGCACACGCCCTGCTGTCTCGACCATTGCGTTGGGTTCGGCCCATTCTCCGCCTCGCCGCCCCCCACCCCACCCACCCACCACCACCCTCGGCTGTCATGGCCGGCGTGTCCAGCGTGTCCAGCGTGCCCAGCGTGTCCAGCGATGAAGCCATCTTTAGGAAGATGCAGGGCAAGCGCGGCCTTGCCGTTCGTGACGGTGTCTACGTATTCCATTTTTTGAACGCTCCCGGCTGGGGCTGGTTTCAGCAAACACAGCTGGCGCACGTCGCGTTCGCACGCCTGTTCGGTGTTGTCCAACGCAAGGACACCGAACACATGCGCCTGCACTGCGGCGTCAAGGACGTCGTCGCGAAATTGTCCCTCTCCCACGCCCCCGCCTCTGCCGGGGTCACCCTGTGTGCCAACGAGTTCCTGGGTGTCGCGTACATTGTGGCCTTTGCCCTGTCGAACGGCGCGGTGCAAATCGCGGAAGACAGGAAGGGCCTAACCCTGCCATCACGGCCTCACGCGTGCTGGACCGAACTTCCCGCGGAGTGGACGGCCCGTGCAAACATGTTCAGGGTGTACCAGCCGCTGGCGCTAGGCCTTCTCGAGGCGCTGTGCTACGACGGGACGTGGGAAGACATTTACGACGCGTCGAAGATCCTTGTCGACGCCTCAACCTGACACTTGTGCCCACCCACAGATGAACAGATCTGTCTAACATCGACACCTGCATAGCTCTGCTTTTATTCATGAAAAACTCGGCACATAAAGCAGGTCACACGTTCACCACCATCCGCGTCGGTGCCAACACACGCGCCGCCGCCTTTGCAAACTCTCTGTTGGTCACCTGCCTAGCCAGGGGGGACCCCGTTGGTCGCGCGCGTTTCCCCGCCGCTGCCGCCGCCACGTGCCGAGGCTTCCCGGCGCGACCGCCGAGTTTGATGTGTCCCACCTTTCTGCCGCTGCACAGCGCCGTCCTCCCCGCCCTGTGCTTTGGTGGCGACGTCGAGGAAAAGCAGAGGCGCGGCGGGGGGGGGTGCCATTTGGGCCGGCGCGCTAGGGATGGGGCCTCGTAGCCGCAGCCAACAAAGGAGTGCTCTGTGAACGGGTAGTTCATGAGCGAGCCGAGTGCCAGCCGCACGCCGGCCTCGCCGGTGGTCTCGCGCCTCGCCGTTGACACGCAAACATGCAGATAGTGCGTGGTGTTCGCGTCGACGCCGACACGGGGCCCACCAAGAGGGCCGTCCGCCGCCACCATCACGGGATGTGCCCGCACCGTCGCGAGGAACAGCATCAGCGTCTCGTACGGCATCTTCACGTCGGACAGGCACTTGACTTGGTTCATGAAAGCGTCCCCCGACAGAGTCAGCGCGTGCGACTTGCCCGTGTCGCCGTTCCGCACGATTAACAGCCCTTTCAACGGCCCCGTTGGTTCCTTCATTGTTGCTTGGTTGTGGCGTGGTGTGGTGGGTGTGGCGTGGTTGTGGCTTGGTGAGCGAGGGGCGTCCTGGCAGCCGCCGGTGCATGAAATCCGCCGGGATTTTGCCGACCTGCCCACGTCGGCATAAATCAGGGGGCCAATCAGGGCCCTCTCCAGGCAGGCCGCCGACCCGCCGCACACGCCACACAACTTCGCCTACCACTGCGATGACCGCCTCACTCTCCACCGCCGCGGCTCTGGGCCTCTTCCAGAACACCGCCGTCGCCGCAGCAACATGTGTGGTGTGTGGCCACCACCATGTCAACCCGGTCCTCCACGTGGTGCGCGCCGGTGGGGTCGGTGCCCCCCCCCTTCGCTCCGCACACAACAGCGCCGTGGTCCCGGTCGAAACGTGGAACGAGCTCAGGGGCTTGGCGTGCGCGGGTTGCGCCCACGTCACGCCCCTCGGGGTTGCTGAGCCCAACGCGGACGTCGCGTACCTTGCACCGTCCCCCGACCGCCTCGGCCTCCTCACTTTCAGCTTTCCGAGCTTCAAGGCGAGCAGGCGCGGCGACAACAGGAAACTCGATGTGGTGATGCGCGACATCCGGAGAAAAAGGGACCACGTGAAACGGAGCAGCCGGCACGCTGGCCCCGGCAAGCCCAAGCCCAAGGCGCGGAGCATTGCCGACGGGTGCAGCCGCGAAACCTTTCACACCTTCCTCAAGTTCCGCAAACGTGGGACGCACAACACACTGCTGGCATTCCAACACACCAGCATCACCAGGGAACAGAACGAACACATTGCCTCCAACTTTACTGAGCTTCTCGCGCGGCACGGCGATCTGCCTCGTGCGGTGTAGTTCCATGGATTCTTTTTTGCGGTGTGATTTGTGATTAAACAGAGCGAGCTACTGTAGTTGTGTGTGTGTCACAACGGTGAGCATTTGAAGCATTTAATTTTTTAATTTTTTTATTACTGATGGAGGTTTAACCCAAACTAAAGTATTTTCCCGCCTTGTCTGAGACTTTGGCTGTCGACACGTACCACCGCACCAGGCACGCGCCGGAACCCACAATCACAGAACAGAGCAGCACCAGGTGCGCGATCTTTGGCTCGGCGAGGCCAACGAGGAGGAGAAGCGTCGATGCAGACAGCGCGGACGGCGTGTTGCTCCCCGCAAAGGCGGCCTCGACGCCCAGCACTATCGCACAGCAGTGCCACGTTGCGTGCACGGCGTCCGCGACCGCGTCGTCGCCCAGGTCCGCCGTGCAGGTCGCTACACCGCCCAGGTGGTGCGTCCGCTCGTGGAACGCGAGGCCGACCCCCGCGGGAACACCGCAGTTGAGCACGACGGCGGAGGACCCGCCGAGACTTGCCACAAACACAACCACAAGGGCTCCCGCCACCACACACACCGCGTACAGCGAGCCGTCGTCCGGCGCGGCAAACCCGCACACGCACGCGACCACCAGACACAGCCCGCCGTTCAACCACGCTTCACCAACACGGTCAAGGCTCGCGAGAAGTGAGCGTGCAACGGCCAGGCCGAACAGGGCGCACCCGAAATGGTCGAGGTGCACCGTGTCCTTCTGGCCCGTGCTGTGCCACGCGTAAGACCCCGCCGCGACCGCGGCGGCGGACACCGCGAGGACGGGGTCGCTCGACGACGACGCGGCGGACACCACGAGGAACCCAAGGGACGTCACGGCGGAGATTGGGGCACGCGATAGCTCACGCTGCCGCGCAAACCCGTCGCAGCTCCCGAGGTGCGCGCCCGTGTCGACCAGTGTGGCGCCCGCGGGCTCGTTCAGCGAAACGCCGTACTTCCCCTCACACGTTGAGTTCCATGCGTCCATCCACGTCCCGAGGGGCCGTGCGGACACGTCGACGCCGGCAGCCAGCGCGTTCGACGCCATCCAGTTGTACCGGTGGTCCGCCACATGGTCAAGGCCGAGGCGTGCGGCCCACCCCACCACAAACACCATACACACGGCACACCCCGCCGCAGCACGATTACGGTCAACAAACACTTCGTGACTTGTTGGCAACATTGTTTGCTGTGTGTAATGTCCCCCCCCCCCCACCGGATTTGGTGTTGGCTGATATACACACACACGCGTCCACCATTGTCACGGGCTTCGATTTTAACTTCAATTTCAAATTTTAATTTTTTTAATCAATTTTTGCAGCAGTTCACGCTGGTGTGATTGTGTTGAGTGTGTGGGTTTGGATGTTTGTAAAGTCGTGGGAGGTGAGGCATTGAGCGAAGAGGAAGACGATTTCTTGCGGGATGTATGGGAGGTTTTTTGTGTTTTGGGTCCGGGGGCTTTTGGGGTTGTGGTTGCTCGCGAGGATTGTGAAGAGGGTGGCGATGGCCTGCCTGAGCTGGTGTGCGTAGTGGTGGTGGAATTTGTGTTTCCACAGGGCGCTGGTGGGGAAGGACGTGATGACAGCAGAGATGATTGGTGTGATTGGGAGTGGGAAGACATCTGGTTGTGGTGCGCCTGCTGTGAGGAGCAACGAGAGGATGATGGGTAGGCTGTTGTAGATGGCGTGGCTGACGTACGCGTCTCCTGTGTGGCATGTGAGGGCGTCTGTGGCGGCTGTTGCGATCGTGGGGAGTGTGCGCAGGGTTTCGCTGTTTTGGTGTGTGGTTGCGTTTTCCCATGCTTCGAAGAGTGCTTTGTTGACGCATGAGATGTCGTGTTTGTTGTAGAGTTGGATGCCTGTGTTGTGTCTTTTGCGGAGTAAGCGTGCCAGGAGGCGTGGGTTGGAGTGCATTGGGGCGAGTGAGGCCATCGTGGAGGGTTTGGTGGGGTTGGTGGGGGTTGGTGTGTCGGTTGTGTGAGTGTTTGGGGGGTTTAGGTGTTTGAGCGTTGGTTTTTAATGTGCTTTTTTTTGCTGAGGTGTGATTCACCACGAATCAATTTGAATTTTTATGTTTGTGCGTGTGCGTTGGTCACGCAGATGCACCGCTAGCTTGTTTGAGTGCGTCGTGCAGAGGACCCTTTCGTGCTCCGCGCTTAGTCTTCCCAGCGGTGGTGGTGCGGCGTTTCGGGGAAGACGACGGAGACCGGGGAGGCTTCGGGGCGGGGAGTTCGGCGCACGGAAGAGAAAATTCGGCGTCTTCCGATGCAACTTTCACCAGACTCGGCGAAAGTGCCGTGCACTCGTACAGTGCACACCCTCCTGGGTACTTGCGATCGCCGTCGTGGAACTTCATCGTGACGCCACCCTCGGTGGTCCGGCCGGCTTTTTTGAACTCGGGGCACACGGTGCAGAGGTGCACCATGAAACTGTTTACAATCGGCCGGAGAATCTTCACGGGCAAGCCGGTAATTTCCCCGATGATGGAGGCATGTCTGCTGGTGATCATGACCGGCGGCGCCGGGCCCACAGCCGCCTGGTGCAGAAAGAGGAAGACGGCGCCAAAAAACTCGCGCTCTTTGCCCGCCAACTGGGCTTTCATCGGGTGGGTACTCAGCGCCTCGCGCAGCGTCGCCTTCAAGTCCGATGGGCACACAATGCGTGCGGCTGCGCCGCCAATGGTGACCGTTGAGATGGCGTTTTCGATCGCAACGGCTTCCTGTTTGCCCATTTTCTGCAGGTCCGCGTCGAGGTTTGCACCCACGCTGATCACGGCCATTTGTTTTTGCTTGCCTCGCGATGCAGTCGTCAGCATTTTGATGGTTGCCGCAATGGAGGGAAGGTCTGCGCCAGAGCTCACGGCCGCGACATGAATGTTGTGGCGATTCAAGTACGCGTTCACCGCGACCTGTTTGCCGAGTGCGAGGATGCAGACCCGCACGCCTAGAAACTCGAGGTGGTCCGCAACGAGCGCCGGGTTCGGACTCAGCGTGAAGTCGACCGTGACGGGCGCAAACACGCCGTCGGCGGTCTTGGACTGGAGGGTTCCTTGGTGCATGTTGTCGTGACCGTCGGTGAAAATGTACATCGTCTGGCCGGGCGTCATCCGTTCGCGCATCGCATCCACGGCACAGATGAGGTTTGTCGGCCCGGCTGGCTCGGGGAAGTTGATGTGTTCAACCCCTTCGGCACCCACAAGGAGTGAAGCGACGGCCGTGCGCAAAGCACATTCCAACTTGGAGAACTTGATCGATCCAGACAGGTCAACGACCAGGCAAATGGCTTCCTTGTTTGAAGCAACGGCAGGGTCTGGGTTGGAAAAGAGGAGATGTTCGCTTTGGTTGAAGTACGAGATGTACGAAACGTAGTGGGGAGCCATGGCTGGGAGGATTCGGGTAGGGGGCGGAAGAACGGTGTGTGTGTGTGTGTGTGTGGGGGGGCGGTGGGAGGGGGGTAGCGAGATGATGGCGAGGTTGTGGAGGTTGTGGTGCGTGTGTGCCCACTGTCTCGCTATTTGTAGTCCGCGGACCATGCCCACGTCGGCAAAAAAAAAAGACTGCATCGCTGGCTTGCGGGCCACACGCGCCAGAGAAAAAATGCGCACCTGCTGGTTTTCTAGAGCCCCATGGTGTAACAATCTGTGGTGAGTGGGTCGACGCGTCCTGTTTTGTCGTCGACTTCTTTGTAGACGCTGCCGTTCATGTCGGTGGCGTCGTGGAACAAACAAATGTGATTGCCGGCGTTGTCTTGTTCGATTTTTGGTTGAATTTTTGCGTGTCTCCCGAATTTGGGATTTTTGGGCCGGCGCAATGCTGCGTTGGCCGTGGGTTGCTGGTGGTCGCCTCGTGTGAGTGCAAAGCTCGAAATCACATTTTCCGCCGCCTCGAGCCGACGTTTGCACTCATGAAGGTCGTCGGCAGCGTTCACTATCTGGTTCTCTTGCCACTCTATGAGATTTGCAGCAATTTTTTCCATGTCCTGTGCCTCCTTGTTGCACTCCTTTAGTTTCTCCGCCGCGTCAAAGCGTTCATCGACGAGTTGTGCGCGCGCCTCTTCCAGTTCTTTTTGCTTTTCAGCCATCAACTGCATCATGCTTTGGTACATTTCGGGCCAAATGTCAGCCATGGCTCAAACCTGACACTCAAACCCCCGAGACCTTTGAATTTTGCCGCTGTTCTCAATGAATGAAACACAAGAGGCGACGTGCGTGTGAAATATGCGCATGTCGGCTTTTTCTAAAAAAGAGTTGGAGCCGTGAACGGGGCTTGAACCCGCGACCCCCCGATTAAAAGTCGGATGCTCTGCCGACTGAGCTACCGCGGCGTCGTTCCTGCCCTTAAACACACGTTTTTGACGCTTTCAGGCGTCATCCGGCCATTGTCAGTGGAACTGGCGCCTTTATCTCCCTCTCCCTCTCTCGTTTGGTTGTTCGCACGTCGGTGTGCCGGCAGAAGGAATGGTTTACATGTCCCCCCTCGTCGTCTTCTTGTTGTTTGTTGGATTTGGGTTTGGTGCGTCGCGCAAAAAAAGTTGGAGCCGCGGACGGGACTTGAACCCGTGACCCTCCGATTAAAAGTCGGATGCTACTAACCAACTGAGCTACCGCGGCGTCGTTCCTGCCCTTAAACACACGTTTTTGACGCTTTCAAGCGTCATCCGGCTTTCTCGCCGCTCAATTTCCCGCCCCGCAGGCCACGTCAGCGAAAATTGCACGCGTTTGGTTTGGTTGTTCACGACGGGCAGGCTAGTTGTAGAAACGGTGCGTGCCATTGCCACAACCACCCACCACCCACCACCCACCACCCACCACCATGGGCCGGCGGGCGGTGCGTGCACCCGTACCGTTGATCATCGATTGCGCATGCATCCACACGTTGACTGGCTGTTGGCTGACAGGCCGGGGA
>MDSY01142233.1_pt1 | contig 13439 bp, 11 predicted proteins | sample 811131 | NCBI WGS metagenome assembly MDSY01 (sample SAMN05326643, study PRJNA326480) | marine metagenome | isolation source: seawater | place: Atlantic Ocean: South West | collected 2010
GGGCATTCATCAAGCATGTCTCCAGTGATGTTGACGTCGAAAACACCGTCATTATCGTCATCGACATCTTCGATTTCATCGTGACATCCATCATCATCATAATCAAAGGATTGATTTCGGGTCCAATTCCTTACGCCTTTTGGACAGGTATCTGTAAGGTCAGAAAGACCGTCATTATCGTCATCTGAATCCTCGTCCAAATCTGCGCATCCGTCACTGTCCCAGTCGCTGAAGGAACTTGAAATCCAATTCAACAACCCCTTTGCACAATCATCTTGGACATCGAACACACCATCATTATCGTCATCATCATCATCATCAGAATCATGGCATCCGTCTGAATCATAGTCTGCATCAGGGGTGCTTATCCAGCCAAATGAGGTAGGACAAAGATCGGAAACATCGAGAATTCCATCGTTATCATCATCAAGGTCTTCCTCAAAATCATGACATCCATCATTATCTTGATCACTTGCACTTGACGGACTCCATCCATTTGATGCTCCGTAGCCATTCGGACAGAGGTCATTGAGGTCCGGTATTCCATCACCATCTGCATCATCCCCGGTCGAATCAATAACCACTTGGGTGGTAACCGTATCGCTCATTCTTGTATATTCACCACATTCGACAATCGTCTGTATTTCTAAAAAATCCGCAACCTCTGAAAGGTCAATCAGTACCTTCCAAGTTCCATCTTCTTTTACATTACCTGCTTTACTCAATCCGGCACCGTAGTTCAATTGTAGTGTACATGAAGAAAGTGAACTATGATTGACACTTCCTTCAAACCAAATGGCAGTGGCTTCATTCAATGGAAGTGTGATTGGAGCTGAAAGGATAGGTGCATCTTCTTCGGGGAATACCACACTGAATGTATGCAAGAGGTCTTCGGGCAAGGGTGCGATAAACTCAGCATCGTTGAGTGTCGTAAATTGAATTCGTATTGAATATTCACCAATTGTAGCAGGAGTAAAAGTCAATTGTAAACCGAGGACAGTTACTTCCCACAGATAGGTTGTGAGTACTGAGGCTTCTGGGGTGATAATTGTAGGCTCAGCCCCCCAGTTTTCACCATCACTTTGCACCGATATTGTAATCTGAACGGGAGTTCCATCGAGTGGAATTGATTCCGGAAGAATCCCCCATTCTGCTTCTAACTGGACGGTATTCGAGAGAGATTCATCAATTGACTTTCCATCTTCACCAGATTCTACAGCACCGAAACACCCGGAAAGCACCATCAGTCCTGTTAAAAAAAGTGCAGCCAAAGAACCTCTTTGCATGTACCAAAGAGGATGTATGCAAGACTTGAATGTGTTGCTCAAATTATACTGTGACAGATTCTGTTCTGCCATCATTGGTTGGGGGCGATTCGATCAGAGAGATTTCCTTTCGATGACGGACTGCTAACGGAAGTACCCATAATAACGGCCCGCCTTTTTGTCGCTGAATCGTTACGATAAGTTCCCAGTGTATTCGGATGATTGGAGACGAGACCGTTCCTGGCCAATTGAGTTTAGGTGGTGCAAGAGAAAGTTCACCATCTTTCAATTCACTTTTACCACCAAATTCCATAATACGCATAGGGCGGAGAAAGAGTCCTCCTTTCACTTCATGCTGTTCCATAGGTGCTTCTTCTCCACCACCAGTTCCATCATCAAGACCAATTTCCCAGTGGTGAGGTAATTCAGTGGTGAGGCCTGGTGGGGGTTGTTTTGATTCGGCTCTACCCAGTAAACTGAATATTTCTTCACGAGCTGGAGAAAGGGCACCAACTCTCCAAGTCACCTCGACCTTCTGCCAATCATCACGAATTTCGGGAAGTTCGATCTTTAATTTCAGTGGATTACCCGCAAGTGGCTGACCAATAATTTCGATATTTGGGGTTTCAGGAGAGGATTTTATGAAATTTTGTTGTTGAACTAAATCTGCAAGATTTGCGCCAACACGTAAAGCAAGTGGAGAAAAAAGCAAAGGGACAATGACAACAGCCAAAATGGGATAATCAAGCAACCCTATACGTACGGTCCCAGTCCCAACCCCAGGAATGCCAAATGAACTTAGTACCGGTTCGATAAATAGATACCCGAGTGCGATGAGTAAAATTACCACTGCTTTTGAAATGAATCGTCGCACAGCCGAATGAATTGGATTCGGAGTCAGGTACCACCCACGTCGTTGCTTATTGACAACTAGCGGTTTTTTTGAATACTCAAGATGGTGTGATGTACGTTTAATTATTGAATCATCAACGGGCTCTCCATCAAGAAGATAACGTTGTTCAATCAGCCAATTATTTTCACCACCGAGTCTAAAACTCGGAGTACGTTCAGTTAATGAACGCATCAATTCCTCTTTCTTTCCATTTTCCAGAATTATTATATTTGATGCAATCGGCAATTCCGAAGGAATAAATCGATACGATTCAAAGGGTGGAAAACGAACTCTTTGTTCAAGCTGCAATTTTGAAATAAAATCACCACCTATCTAAATAAGAGCCGTGTGCCTGCCTTTAGGGCTAATTTGCGAAATGCTGGGACTTTTTTCAACAGTGCCAAACCAAGAGGTACGGGCTTTTCGATATCACCAATTTCATTGATGAGTTCGAGTACCTCTGGGCGGCCAAAGTTTTCGAAATGCTTGTCTAATTCTTTATCGTCAACATCACTCACCAGTAAATTCCTTAACATACGGGCCTTATCTTGGTCTTTCTTCATTGATTGGAAATGCTTTGAAGTTATCTTTATTAGATTTTTTTCTGAAAGTTCGTCATTGGTAATGGCTTTACTTAATGGTTGAAGAATACCCTTGATTTGTTTGAAACCCGGGCCGATTCCTCCACCAGTAGTCGGTTTTGCCATTCCTGCAGCATCACCAAGAAGCATGATACGGTTACCAACAGTTTTCTTAACCATTCCACTTGGAATCGGTCCACAAAATCGAGCAATTTCTTTGACATCTTTAAAGCGATCTTTCCACAATGGGTGCTGCAACAGATCATCATAGCACTGTTCAACACTCCTGCCATTGAGCCGTTCTGGAGTCGACCATATACCAATTCGATGACTTCCAAATCCAGATGGAATTACCCATGCAAAAAGCCCAGGAGCGATTTCAGAACCACTGTACATTTCCAACCAGCGGTCTGTACCTTTGTAGCCTAATACTTCTGCTTGAAAACCAATCATCATTTCTTTTGGGCGACCCATTTTGAAATAGCGCCGAGTCCAACTGTGTGCTCCATCACACCCAATGAGCAATTTGCATTTGAGATCCATTTCTTTGCCATTCGATTCAATTTTGAGATTGACACCTTCTGGTGTAGTTTCGGCAGAACGTGGTTGAGAGTTGAGCCAAAGTGATGCGCCGGATTCCATGGCTTGTTGGACCACGCCTTGGTCAAACTTCTTTCTACAAACGACATAGGTTCGCAGTTTCCCATCCGTTCCGACAGGTACTAAACTACCACCTGGACCGTGAATACGTGCACCATCAATTTCTTCAAGAACAGAGTCGTAAAGGCCAACTTCATGCAATGCCTTCGGAGTTACCAATCCGGCACATTGGAATGGACGCCCAATTTCACTGTGCTCTTCGAGCATCAAAACACTATGGCCAAGTGATGCCAAATGGGTCGCAGCACGACCACCTGTTGGACCTGCGCCAACAATAATGACATCCCAATTGGACTGCTTCATGGTTCAACTCAAGAGTCGGTTGAACATCAACCTTCGCCATGACAGCCTTGAAAGTGTGAGTTTTCAGCGCTTTGCAAATTTGTAGCCAATTGTCTCGTTCTTCTTGAGGTATAATTTTGATGAGAACTCACGGTCTGTCTTTTTCGATATAAAATCGCCAAATGGACCAATTTCTCTCTTTTCAATGAGTGTTTTGGCTTCCTCTCGAGTAATTTCCCTTTTGGAAACTTCTCTTAGGATTTGTATACTACAGCCACTGGAGCCCTCTTCAGGTTGGTAATGTGTTTCAGTTTCGACGATATTCGCCTTGTGGGTTGGGCAAACACCAACCACACCCTCGACAACTGTGTACCGCTTTGCGTCTGCAGCCGCTTCCCGAGGTGGGAATTCAAATTTAATGCGATTATTATCACGAACAAGGTACGCTTTGAAAGGTCGTCCACGCTTCGAAATAAAATCTTCTAACAATTCTGATTTTCCATTGGCGAGAATATGTTTCGCTTCTTCGGGAGAAATTGGTCGCTTACACATTTCTTTTGAAACTCCACGGAACTTACAATCATCATGGTCGCATGCATACATAGTCTGGCCAATTCGGATTGTTCCATGGTCACAAGCTGGACACGGGCACACTTCCTCATCCGATGCATCAGACGATGATTCACCTCCACCAATAAATTCAACCTTGCCTTCATCGGTGAGTTTGACAGATGCGATGTAGGGTTCACCTGAGCGATTAAAGAAACCGTGTAAATCGTCGATTTGTCGACTTTCAAGTAATCGCATAGCAGTCGGTTGATCGAACCATCGGCCCGAGGTATCCTTCCAAAGGACAAATGAACATCCTTTGTCTCGACCCTCGTTCTTTTCACATTGATATGTTAACGTGGTTTCGATAATTTTATTTTTACAAATCAAACATTCTCCAATTGAAGGTTCATTGATGTACAATTCAGTTCGATCATGATTCTTAATTCTCTCAACCATCTCTGTCGTTTGTTGAATGACTGTGTTCATGTAATTCTCTCGAGGTTCTTCTCCTCGTTGGACTCGAAGGAGGGAAGATTCCATTTCACCAGTCATTTCTGGGGAAGTAATCCATTCGACGGGTATTTTTCGTAAGACATCGATGATTCTAATTCCATGGGCAGTTGCACTAATGCTTCCACCACGTGAGCGTTGAATGTATCCTCGGTCAACCAATTTTTCAATTGTATCAGCACGAGTCGCTGGTGTTCCTAGACCCTTATCTTTGATTGCCTCTGCCAATGTTTCATCATCAATTTGCTTACCAGCATGTTCCATCAATCGTAACAAACCAGCTTCCTTGAGTCGTCCTTTTGGTTTTGATTTTTCTTCAGAAAATTCGAATGATTCAACAGACCCATCACATGGATTGCTCGGGAGTACGTTCCAGCCTTCCGGTAACGATTGCTTCTTCGGTCGGACTGCCCGCCATCCTTCAACTTTGATTGTGCGGGATTCCTTGGTAAAGTTCTCACCATCGAGTGTCGCTGTTCGCTTTTGTACATCCCATGTTGCTTCGGGATGCCATGATGCCAAGAATGTTCGAACGATTAAATCGTAAAGCCGAGTGTGGTCCGAGTTCAAATTCCCTTCTGGTATTTTTCCTGTTGGAATAATTGCAAAGTGGTCGCTCACTTTTGAGTTGTCAAAATTCCTTCCAGCGTTTTGCATACCATCATCGACGATACGTGAAGAATGTACATTGTATCCATCTTGGGCACCAAGTTGACGAATTGTTTTAGCAATTTGTTCATGCATGTCTTCAGGCAAATGTCGAGAATCAGTACGTGGGTAAGTCGTCAGCTTGAATGAGTCATACAAATCTTGTGCGACACCGAGGGTTTTTTTAGCCGACCAACTAAAGATATTATTTGCTTCTCTTTGCAGGCTTGTAAGGTCAAAGTTCAATGGTGGTTTCTCAATAGAATCACGCTGACTCTGTTTAACACTCGCCTTTGCATCTGAGTTTAGAATTGCATTCAAATGGTCATGTTCTGATTTCTCGATTATTCGATGTGATTTGTAATCGGGTTGGTCAGGGTCATCGACGTGGTTGTTGCGTTCCCAACGTCCTTTCCATTCAGCATCGCCTGATTTGAAAACCGCCTCGAGTTGCCAATATGGTAGAGGGGAGTGTCCTAAAACCTTCAGTTCATGCTCAACAATCATGGCTAATGTAGCCGTTTGAACGCGACCAAGGGAGATGGCTACACGCTCATTCTTCTTACGTGGCAAGAACGAATTGGCAACACGAGAACCGTTCATTCCGATAATCCAATCTGCTTCTGAACGTGAATAAGCAGCATCTCGTAGAGCTGAATATTCCTCTCCATCCAACCGATCATTCCATGCTTGTTGAATCGAATCCTTCGTCATCGATTGAAGCCACATACGTGAACTTTTCACTTTGGATTTAGTGTGTTGAACAATTGTTCGGAAGATGAGTTCACCTTCTCTTGCAGCGTCACAGGCATTTACGATTTCAGTAACACCTTTGGCTTTAATCAGTTTAGTTATTGCAGAAAGTTGTTTTTTACCCCTTCCACCTATCGGTTTGTATTCAAATGATTCTGGGATATATGGTAATCTGTCAATCGTTTTTCTCCAATCTTTAAAGGCTTCATCATAATCATCCATGTACTTGAGTTGTAATAAATGACCAATGGCCCATGTGACTATAATTCCATTCCCTTCCCAATGGGTATCGGTTTTGGATGTTGCACCAAGAACTTGTGCAATGTCATTGGCGACACTTGGTTTCTCTGCAACTATAATCACACCCATAATTCTACATGCGACCGACGAGGCTACTTGAACTCTCTTATTTCCGAGGTCAATGAACAGATACTCTTGTATCTGTGGATTGAATTCCGCAGAAAAAAAAGTTATTTTATTTCAAACGAGAACGAGATTTATGTTCATCCCAGGGTAATTCCGAATTTGGACCGCCACAGCCAATACACCCAGGATACCCTGCTTCATGTAGGTCGCGACAGGCAGAAATGAGTTCCTTCCAGCCATCATGTACTTGCATTTTTATCCATCGAACATCGGGTTCTGGTTCTACCATCCCAATATGTCCGATGAGTACAAGACTGCCGTCCTTTTCATCACGTTCATACATGCAAACATCGTTTCGCGTACTTGTACGAAAAGATGGAAATTGTGTCTTAGCGGGTTGATAGTCACTGATCTCTAAGAGAATGGCTTCGACATCTTTTTGAAATTCAGTTGGAATTTCCAAGTGTATCTTGGTACTTCTCAGCAGTTGTCGAGAAGTTTCTCGCACGACTGGCCAAAGCGGGTCATCTATGCGCACAAACAGTCGTAGAGGGCGAAAGTCTTGAAGGATACCCCCACGAGGGGATGGTATGGGCATAGGTTACCGGGTCTTTGTTCGGCCGACTTTGCGCGCCCAAGATTCGGAAAAGGCACACACTCGTGCGTTGTTTATGCTCCGTGCATTCTCTTCAAATCCTATAACCCGCGGAGTCCTCTCGCTTTTATTCCGTCCTCGGAAAAGCCTTCCAATCGAATGTTTTGGCCACACTTACAAGCATCCTTTTGGTAATGCTGCTGGTCTCGATAAACGTGCTGAAGCTCTTCGTGGCTGGGAAACGATTGGTTTGTCTTTCATAGAAATTGGCGGAGTGACCGAACATGAACAGGGTGGTAATCCCAAGCCTCGGATGTTTCGGGCTACGTCAGCCCGATCACTTGTAAATCGAATGGGATTCAACAATCCTGGTTCTGAGAAAGTTGCGTTACAATTGAAACAACACTTTGCTAAATTTGGTTCGCCTTCAATCCCCCTATGGGCGAATTTGGGTAAATCCAAAACGACAGCACTCGAGGATGCACCGGATGATTATGCGCAAACAATGAATCGACTCTGGGACTTTTGTGATGTATTTGTCATCAATGTTTCTTCACCCAATACTCCAAACCTCCGTGAACTTCAACATGATAGTGCACTGGAATCGATTGTTGTTGCGTGCAAAAACATCAATTTCAAGAATTCCGAACGTACCCAATCGAATCCCAAACCATTGCTGGTCAAAATTGCACCAGACTTGTCAGATGACCAATTATTGGCGATTGTACAAACCGCTCGCAGTGCTGGCTGTGATGGAATAGTTGCGACTAACACCACCATTGAACGTCCAGACACCTCATCCAAAACCGAACAAAAGGTGTTCACTCAAACCGGTGGGCTAAGTGGCGCCCCTCTAAACAATCGGTCAACAGATATGATTCACAAAATCTACGCTCTGACGAATGGAGATTGGCCAATAATTGGAGTCGGTGGAATTCTCTCTGCAGATGACGCTTGGGCTAAAATCGGAGCAGGTGCAACTCTTTTACAAGCTTACAGTGGATTTGTGTTTGAAGGTGCAGGTCTTACAAAATCCGTTGTCCATGGACTTGATCAAAAGTTGAAAGAGCATGGATACTCAACACTTCAAGAAGCGATTGGTTTTTCCCATCGCAACTCAGCATAACCGGTGATGTACATGTTTTCTCGACGAATACGAATCCTACTGATTGGTGCTGTTGTTACGTTCGGTCTTCTTGGTGTTCTGTTAATACAAGCACCTGAACCGACCCGAACCGTCGATGAAATCATGGTGGAACCTTCTTTGTTCCTTGAACGTGAAATTGCTGTTCGAGGGGAAATTGTCGACGGAAGTATCGATGCGAATCAAAGCGTCTTCTTTCTTCATGGCTATTCACATACATTACGTATTGATTACTTGGGTGCATCCGTCTCGAATGGTCTCGGAGATAACCGCACTGTGTATGCCCAAGGGATGCTTTACTATATTGACGGCGAGTATGTTTTCGAGGCTGATATCATCAAAACTTCATGCCCGTCGAAGTATGAAGAAGAATCTTGAGTCCTAATGCTTGTAACTTCACGAGCGTTGCGTTCAAATACAGTCAGTTACAGGACATGATGGGATAGGTGGGGAGCTAGGCGTACCCTGTACCACAAATCGTCTTCACGGTGGGCTGAAAGCCTTTGGGCGGCGAAAGCGGCTTCTTGGTTTCTACATGCGGACGTTGATGTCTCGCCCCCACATGACTCGGGTGCTGTGAACTGTTTCCGGAGGGAAACAGGAATCGGATAACCGGGGGAATAGGTCAGGCCGGGAACGGAGCAGCCCTACTCGGAGCCATGTGTGCTGTGGGGTAACGGGATGGAGGAAGTGTGTGGGTTTAGTCGAGAAGAGCGCACGTCCACCATTGGAGTTCCCACTCCTGAGGTTTCTTAATGGTTCTTTTGAACATGTATTCGGTTTCACATTTTTTCATTTGGTCTACCGCAGGTCGCTTCATCCGTACAAATTGGCCAGTGTTCTTTCTTCTCAGTATTGGATGGGAAGTACTCGAACTTTTTCTTCCGTTTGAATTTGCAATTGAAGACTGGGACAACAAAGGCATGGACTTAATTGTGAATACCTTCGGGTATTATATTGGTTCCCGCATGGGATACAGTGCAAGTATTGGTCAAATATCAAACACAACATCACAGAACCACCCAGGTCCTTGAAAGTCGGGCACTTGCTCCCATTGTGAAAGGGCATGTTCATCATTCAAAAGCTCGGTGAATTGAAGTTCATGGCTGGTAACAGCTTTTATCTCGACTTCGCGTTCGACTTCTTCTGACTGAACCCAAGAAACCTGTGCGGAAAGAACGACTTCTTCCTGCCTCCAAACAACCGATATGAGACAATCAACCAGCCATTGTTGCTTTACTTCTGCCTTATACAGTACTTCTTCTAACCATTGTACTAAAAGCAAGTCCCATTGCTTGACCTGACCATCATACGGTGCGGTTATTTGCCATTGGGCTGCGTGGCGGATGTGCGAATTAATTGCTTTTCGTGCAGGTTCCGAGAGGAGTATATCCTGCATTCCAACGGTTGCTTCGGTGAATAAACGACTTGGTTTTGATGCAAATGCTCGCAGACCTATGTCTGCAGTTGTTGGCCTTGGCCAAGAACTCATTTGACCACCTCAGCGCTTAGAAACTTGAAGATTCCAAGACATTTCACCAATACGGTCGATTAAGTCATCACGACTCAAAACAAAAGATTCAGTACGGTTCGCACCTAAGATACATTCACATGCAGCATTTGCTAATAACGCAGTATTTCGAACAGATAATTTCTTTGATATTGCTACTGCAATTGCAACTGCAGCAGCATCGATCAATCCAATCATTTGGCGTAAATCATCGAGTGTGCATGGTGCATGAACTACTTCTTCATCACGTGAATAAATAGTTACGCCTGCTTCTCCAGAAAGAACAACCAAATGATCCCAGTTATGCGTTTCAATCAACAGGGATGCAGCCTCGCTACCAGTCGATGCACCGAGTCTTCTTCGCATCAATTCAAGTCCCTGTGATTGGAAAAGAATCCAATTTACGCCATGTGTGCGATGCAATCCAGTGAGTTTCGGGTCTGCAATAATTGGGACATTTTTCTCTCTTGCAGCCGCAATGATTCTTTCAGCACCGGCATCGTTCACGACACCTTGTCCATAATCTGAAAGAATCAAGACATTTGCTGATTGTACTTCATGAATCGCTTGGTCGTACAGCAATAATGAAGCGTCTGAAGGTACCGGATTATCATCTTCCACATCCCACCTTAGGAGGAGTTGCTCATCGCTCACTAAACTTTCACGAGTTGCTAAAAGTCGAGTTTTGACCGTTGTCGTTCTCCCTTCAATAATAGCGATTCCCCCGGTTGTAACTCCTTCTTCATCAAGTAATTCCAAGATGTTTAATCCGGCCTTGTCATCTCCTACGACGCCAAACAGGTGACTTTGCAATCCCATTGAATTGAGTCCACGCCCAACGTGTGCTGCAGCACCAACATCTTCTTCGCGCATGGTTTCGCGAAGAACAGGCACTGGTGCTCTTGAATTGAGATTATTCGCATAACCGTGGATGTAGCAATCCATCATGATGTCTCCAATGAGGACAACTTTGCTTTTCTCAGCAGCCTTTAGTTGGCTTTTGAGATTATTGAGGTCTTCGTATATTGCCTCTTCTTCATCTGACATACCCATATTGAACCCTCGCATGTGTTCCTATGGGTCCATTCACTTGATATTATCGCGTAGTTCAGCTAGTAGAGTTGCATGTTGTGCTTCAGAAATACCGAGAGTTTCGCGTAATGTCGCTAGCATTGCACCTTCGTCACGGGTGATAACTCCATCATCCAATGCAGTGACAAGGGTTGATTTGTAGGTGATATATTTCTGAGAAACAATTGGCGATTGTTTTGCATCATTCAATAATTTGTCATGTGTTAATCGATCAAAACCATAGGCGATTCGTACAGTTTCAAGTAATGCAATTTCATCATCAATTAATTCTCCATCAACCATGGCTTGTCGTAACATATCACGATAAATCTCTTCAGGTGGCGGTGCTTTTTGTTCACGCCGAGCCTCATCAGATAAACGGCGTACACGCTCTGGGTGCATACCAAGGAAATCGACAACTTCAGAGAGTAAATACTGTTCATCACGAGTGATTTTACCATCTTCCCAAGCCCGTGCAAATAATCTTCGAATCAAATGCTCTCCTGCCTGTGCGTCAAGGGACGCTACACCTTCTGGGTTTGATACCGGAGAAACGACTGGGTTTTCGTGGAAATTCATTCCTTCATCGACAAATGAAAGTAAATCAAGTGACGCTTGGCCACCCTTTCGCAATTCAGATAATGTAATGCTTTGACCATCACGGTTTACCAATTGAGAAAGTATTCTTTCACGTAAAGCGCTTGCCTTAACTCGACCTGTTGGTGTTAATCCGTAGACTTGCCGTCGCTGTTTTGCACCAGGTACATGCCGTTTGGAATTTGTGAGGTCACCTCGGAGTTCCAGTCGTTTTAGAGTTCGAGGTACGTGCTTACGTTGAACATGCACTGCAGCCGAAATACCAGCTTGTGTGAGTGCGGCAGGAGCCTCCCATTCGCCTTCTGGCAAATTGTTATCGCATAAATGCAACAACATCCGCTCTTCTGTCGTCAATGAACCAAGATAGCCGTCAACCATTTCGCTCCCTAATGTGCCGTAGAAGTGAAGGCACATAGGGGCATCGGTTACCCTACAAGTCAAATGCGGCGATGGTGACGGCGAAGCATGGCGAGACAGAACCGTAAGTTCACGCCACGGCAAAGAACAACTCGGCCTTTGGGGGTATCTTTGACCACGAACCTTCCCCCTTCACAAGCACTTCTACCACCGGTTATGCGAGACGGTAGTTGGTTTATTGAACCCCCGCTCTCATCACGTCTGTATCAAAAAAGTGGACTTGGTAATATGCAGAGTGATCAGAGTATCCGTCTTACATCCGAAGAAATTTTGTTTTGTCATTGGCACCGCCATGTACCGCTTCCGAGCGAGCATTGGTTCCAGGATTGTGTGAAGGAGAACCCTGATATTGTCGCTCGTGGCGTCGTATTTGATACTGCACGGAGTGGAGGTGAAATCCTAATTCCAGCGGAAAACATACCATCCAAATGGGGGGTTGAAATCCCCAAAGCAACTTGGGCATTACGCTGGAACCGTGAGCAGGTTTTTTCCAAGGAGCATCCAGTTGCCCACGTACGTTGGGCATGGACAACTGATGAAATTGACTGGGTCGAAATGCTCGAATGGACAAATACCGTTCATTCATATGGCATGGTCGCAGAATTCTTCGTAATTGATGAAGAAATGGATGTTACCATGTATTTGCTCGGAATGGCGCATCCAAGTGGTAATCAACGCCTTTGGAGTTCATATTCAATCGATGAAAAACAACATTTGTCAACCCTATGGGATAAACGAATTACTCGAGGCACTGGATGGTATATTCCAGAGATGTCGGCATGGCCTTGTGAATCGGTTGGCGTTGAACACCTCTCTGGTCGTCATCTTCGTCATGAGGAAGGAGAATGGCTGGATGTTATGCTCAATGATTTAGAATTACCATCCGAACTGGAACTTTTTAACGATCTCATGTTGCGAGGAGTACTCTTGCGTCCCGGATTCAAATTCGGAAGTCGTTGGCGCGTTTATGATACACCCGTCGGAGAAGCACATGCACCTTGGCTTGTTCAACCCGTCGAGTTAGCACCAGTCAATTGGGAAGCTGCCTGTTTAGCAGTGCGTCTTTCAGAAGGTGTTCACAAGTTTTGGCTATGCGCACTTCCAATGAACGGAGAATGTTTTTACTTGCAAATGCAGCGATGGTTACCTGGCCGTTCTTAGACTCATTCCAACTCATCAATTGAACGGCCCCAGGCATCTGTGTTGTCCACAATCTCTTTGACGTCACTTTGTTTACCAAGCGAAGGATTCGATTGGGATTGTTTTGCTTTTTTGACCCTCTCAAACATTCCTATCAAAACCCAGAGAACACAAACGATTCCAGCACTTCCAAGTAAATTCCCTGGTTTTCGCAGTTCATCGATGAGTGTTGTTTCGCCATCAAGGGCGGTATATTCGAGTTCAATAGTCCACCGATGTCCACTTTGTGAGATAAGAATCAATTCTCCTTTCACCGTCATTCGGTCCTGAAGTAAACCATTTGGTTCGATTTCCAATGAGGCTACATCATTCCCATCGAGAGTAATTTGATTTGATACGGTTCCAATACGTGACAAAGGTCCATCGAGTAGCACAGTAAAAGATTGTGATGAATTA
>MDSY01013194.1_pt1 | contig 13436 bp, 13 predicted proteins | sample 811131 | NCBI WGS metagenome assembly MDSY01 (sample SAMN05326643, study PRJNA326480) | marine metagenome | isolation source: seawater | place: Atlantic Ocean: South West | collected 2010
GGGGGGGGGGGGGGGGGGGGGGGGGTGCCTTGATCTCCTCGCCGTCGGTGATACTGAGGCCTAAAAAGTAGCCGACGACAAGAGGGACGCTCGCGGCGGCGACCACCCCAAATTGGCGCCGAGAGACCTCGTCCTCGGGCATCGATGCCTTCACCGCCCGCAGCTGTTCAAGCTCCACCTTGGCCTCCGCAATCTCCTTCTCTCGGCGAGCGAGCTCGGCCTTGGCCTGTGGGGATAGAAGAGAGAGAGAGACAAAACACGTGTGAGTGAGTTGGATCTCATGAATGCGTTCGAGTGCGCGGAAGAACGAGAAGGGGTCTCTGAAGAGCACAGTAGAGCTCACAATCATCGGAGGCTGACTGCCGGAGGCTGTGGCTCGCTCTGACAGCCGGTGGGGGGGGGGTAAAATCACCTTCTTGAGCTCGCCCGTGGCTTTGCTCCATGATGACACCTCCTTGAAGGTGAACGCCGCGAGCACGGCAGCGCCGCCCGTCTGGACGACATCGAGCGCTTCCAACTGCATCGCGGGAGCCGGTGCACGCGTCGTCGGGTGCGCCGGCGTACGCAGCACGAGCGCCAGCACTGGCAGCGCAGCGAAGATCGTCATTGTTCGGCAGCGAGCTCAATAATTACCACGGCCTCTAGATAGTTTAGCCACACAAAAGGGGCTGAGGGGCTTAACGCGACCTTCGGAGCGACACCGCGAACCCGAAATATGCCGGCTGAGACCAAGGTGCCGCTCCCCGCCAGTGCACATCGACGCCTGCGTGAGCTCAACGGCACAGATCTCATGACCGTTGCAACTCGCAGGTTTCGGAGCTCTGGGACTCGTGCATAGAGAACACCATCCGCAAGCTTGCATACGGTGCGATGGGCGGTGGCCTTGCGGCGATGATCCTATTCCGTACGCCGCTGCCCGCACGGACACTCCGATGCGCCACGCGTCGCGGGGACAGCGGCTCTATTCATATGCGCCCGCTCGATCTCGCCTCAGCTCCGAGCGTCTGCTGCTGTGCTCTTTCTGTGTGTCCACACGCCCGTCCCTCACGCTCTCCCACAGTTGTTTTCCTCTGTGACCCCTCGCGACGCCCACGCAGGTGCTCCGGTGGCACGGTCAGCAGTGGCGGGGCTGGGCGCGGGAATCGGCATCGGCATGGGATATACAGACTGCAAGCACGAATTCGACGCCCTCGAGAAGGAACAGAGCGGTTCGCTCGCAGCGCAGAGGACGTGAAGTTTTTCGCCTTCGAGTTTCCTCTCCCTTTGGGCTGTTGACCGAGGAGATCCTCTCTGACACTCGCATGCTGGTATATATCAACGTTTTCCGTCAGTCCTCCACAGTATGGTGCTGCGCGCGAGATGGACGTCTCGCACAGTCTTGCAGCATGGGTCAAGCACTCAAGCGTATATGCTTTTCCGTTTGATCATACCGAAATACAAATATGTGCAACCATCGGAGATTCGACGATGTGCCTGTCGGGGCTCGCTATAGTATAGACATGCATGGCGGCTCAACACAGTCTCAGTTGTCTCATATCGAAGCACACATGTATGCTAACAGTCATGAGTATAGAACGGCAGAGTCCCGGAGGCGAGGGAGGTTACTATTGTATTACGTATTTTACACTGCACATACGTCCAGTTCGTTACGACGGCCCGGGCACACTGATGGGCGCCTCGCAGTCGTCATTCACCAGGTACAAGAACGACTTCGAGCTGGTGATCCGCGCCACGAAGGAGCTCGAGTATCTCCTCGAGACGCATTTTGGCGCGCCGGACGACAAGCAGTCTGGCCTGCACGATAAGATCACAGCAGCGAAACACAGAGGACAGCCACTCCCACAGCAGCTCATCAAGCATATGCGAAAATGTGAGACGAAGAGATTCGAACCTGGCCGGAAGCACATCTGGCTGCATCTAGCTGCACATAGCTCTGCGTGCCCACTCATCCGCCTTGTCCTCTGGCAGTGGTGACTATCCGAAATCAGTTGGTACATGAGCGCGACTACAATGCAATCCCAAACCGAGCAGCCTTCGCCAAGGAGTTTGATGACATTGAGAAGGAGCTGAAAGTGATGCTGAAGAACGCAAAGAACAAGGGTGGTAGTTCGTGTGTCATCTGCTGAACAAGACCCGGGAGCAGCAACAGCAAAGAATGCAGAGCGCGAAGACAATTCTAGTACAAGTACTGACTATCGGTTCTCGGTATTCTCGGTATCGGTATTCGGTGTGTGCGTGGCATCCGATAGGAAAACCGGCTCTACGCAAGACTACTGGGCTAGGCTGGTGTCACTGTGCGTGTGAGACCAGTCGGATCTGCGCTAGAACACAATTTAACTAATTCTACAATGACATCTTTAATATTCATGTAATGAAGATCATTATTCACACGCGATTTTGTAGTCAAAGCTACTCAGCACGATGCCAAACGCTTGAAGTGCGCAGAGAGGTGATTGGTAATCCATGGTGAATGCATCCTTGCCAACGCGCCCAAATTGCATGACAACCTTATCTCCATCCTTGGTGGGGTTGTACCTGCGTGCACGCATTGCAACAAAATGACAGTGTCATTGTCACTGATGAGCAAGACTCAAATCGTAATCAATGGAGGCAGCGACGGTTTGAGAAGGAAGATTAAGGTTGCGTTGCGCACAGCTGGAAGTTTTTCACGGATGCGCGCGTCACACGACCGTTGAAGTTCAGCACGTAGGCGCCCACATGCTCGTTCCACTTGGGAAACTTATTCTTGAGGATCTGCACAGATTGGTCATCGACGGCTGCTTTGTAGCGCTCGAGCATGGTCTCCTGCAAAGTGGAAGATGGAAGTGATGAGAAACGGACTGTGGCTTCGAGTGTGAGCCTCGACATGCGCATGTATTGGGCATCGCTAGAGTAAGCTGGCACGGGTGTTTAACAGCGCTGCATGCTGTCCAATCACCTCGAGGTTTTGTGGACGCATCACGGCTCGATTCCCCGACTCATCAACGTCGGGGACCATGACCTTCATCCTGCGAGGCCCGCGAGAGCCGATCATGTTCTGCTTGTAGAGGATGCAAGCGAGCTCTTGCCGTAGCTCCGCGTGCGGCTGATTCATCTTTCTGACCTTTTCTGGGTTCACTCCCTTATCATACAAGACGAATTCGGTGCCGATGAAATTAGAGCGAAGTTTTCCAAAGAATTTGCCGCTCTGGCGGGCCAGATCATCTTTGTCTAACGATATGAGGTAGTTCGATGACTTGTTATTCATTCTCTTCCTCGCTGCGAGTAAGAACTGGTCGCCGTCCTTCAGGTAAACCTCGTAGGTAGGAAAGAGGCGAGCCATGCCGTGCTTTCGCCGTTGGATGTAGCATTGTACCATTGCACCGACCGGGCCAGTTCTTTGCAGGAATGAGCGTAAATCACTTGTATCAACCACTGCGGGTGTGTGTGCCACTTGCCGAGGCGGTCCTGCATCATGTCCAGTGCTGCCTTTCTCAGGGGGGCTCTCGCTACGGCTGTGCCTGCGCGAGCTCTTATGCTTGGCTGGGCTGGTCATACGCGACGCATGTTGCAGATATGGATCTTGGTGGCCTTGCCGCACAATGTCAGGCGGCAATGGTTGACCCGGTGCGTGGCCAGAAATAGTCCGTGGCTGCAGTTGCAATTGTGGCGAGCTGACTACTATCTCATCAGTGTTTTGATTGAGCTCATCAATGCTTGGGCCGTTTCGTGGAGTCCCCGGACGAGAGAGGGCGTCGAATGCCTCCGGGCCCAATTCCCGGTTAGACACGACCATCCCTGCGATGGAACCCAGAGCAATCTTTGGAGTGGCGCAGTTCTGAGGAGCATGCTCATCAAGGCTGCGCAGATTCACTGCAGATTGGGCCTTCTGGCAGCGGCGGCACGCACCAGTATTCACACCGCGCCTCTGCATCGTGGCCAGGTTCTTCTGCATCCGAGCGCGTGCAAGCCGTTCGTTGTACTGCTGAGAGCGTACCACAGGTGACGATGGCGCGTTGCGCGCCTTGCAGCCGCAGCTTCGCGGTGATGCTGACATATACTGCGCGGCGGGCGGTAGTTGCGAGAGGGGCATGACTGCTCCTTGGTGCCCATCCTCCTCATCAAGGTCCTCCTCAGTCAGGTCGTCGTGATTGTGAAGAGCCATGTGGGGTGATTCTGCCTGCACAAGCAAACAGAGGTGTCGTGGTCAGAGCAGCTGCTGATGCCAGACTCACTGCTCGGTGTTAAGGGCCGCCGGCAGGCCCCTTGCAGGCCGATGCTGTCCCAACTGCAGCGCACCTTCTGGCCGGTCGACAGCTGTAACAGCCAAGTGAAAAAACAAGTTTTAAAACTACCTAGGAACTATCATCGGCGCTATACCTCTAGATAAGAGATACGCGGGAGAAAATGGGTCTGCTCAAGAATGTGCCGCCGCTGCTCACTGCGGACCTGCTGCACACGTTGCGCAACATGGGCCATGGCGACAAGCTCCTCATCTGCGATTGCAACTTTCCAGCGGCAAAGGCTGCGAAACAGAGTACCTCGGGCAAGCATATTGTCATCACAGCTGACCTGCCTGCTGTGATTGACGCCGTCTGCACGTTGCTGCCGCTGGACCTCTTTGACGTCCATAATGCTGCCCTGTACATGACGCCGCAGCCTGATGTGAAACTCCCGGAAGCTGGACGCGAAGTGACCGAAGCAGCCATCAAGACTATCAAGAAGCACTGTCCCGGCATTGGACCCGGGCCACGTGATCGCTTCCAGTTCTATGAAGAATCGAATAGCTGCTTTGCTGTAGTGCAGACACTTGAACGCCGACCGTATGGCAACGTCATCTTGCAGAAGGGTGTCGTAGGCCCTGACGGCAAAGACCTCAGGCCTGTCGTTGAATCAGTCAATCATATGTGAGCTCGTCCACGTGCAGGACTGTAGCGATGAATGCGTCCGTAAAAGAATATAGAGAGAATTATCTCCACGCGGAATAACATTGAAAATATAAAAGCATATCGTTGATATCATGCGCATCAAGATTTGACATGCACCACATATTGAACTGTGCCGCGACACTGGCTGAATGTACAGAATCTACTCTTGGCAGCTCGGAGCTCGCCAGGATATAGCCTGCAGCTGCAGCTGAATTCCCAGCTTGGGATTCCATGCATCGTGAGCATTGCTGATCTCGATGCATGATCAACTCACGGGGCGAGGGGTTGTGCGTCGCCGCGTGCGAAGATCTCACGTGAGACGATAAGGCGCTGGATCTGGCTGGTGCCCTCGTAGATCTGGTAGATCTTGGCATCGCGCATCAGCTTCTCCACAGGGTACTCGGTGTTGAAGCCGTTGCCGCCGAAGACCTGCACCGCGTCGGCACAAACCTTGTTGCAATGATCGCCAGCAAATCCCTTTGCCATCGAGGCGAAGAGGGTGTTCTTCCTGCCCTGGTCGATCTCATAGGCCGATTTGTAGACGAGCATCCGGCCAGCCTCGATTCCCATCGCCATGTCGGCAATCATGAAAGAGACCGCTTGGTGTGTGGCGATCGGAGCGCCCATCGTCTTCCTTTGCGCAGCGTATGCGATCGCCTCATCCATCGCCCGCCGAGCGAGGCCAACGGCGCCGGCGGCGACTGGTGGGCGCGTGTGGTCGAACGCACCCATTGCCACCTTGAAACCCTTCCCCTCCTCGCCCAGCCTATTCTCATCCGGAACCAGGACGTCCTCAAAGGTGACCGCACGTGTGTCAGAGCACCGTTGTCCTAGGTTGACCTCCTTCCGTCCAACGGTGATGCCTGGAGTGTCGCGATCGACGATGAAGCCGGTGAAGGCAGAGCCCGCCTTGGCGGTCGGATCCGTCTTCGCCAGCACAAAGTACCAGTTGGCGACGCCGCCGTTGGTGATCCACATCTTGGAACCATTCAACACCCAGTTGTCTCCACCCTTTTTTGCTGCCGTGGTGAGGCCGGCCACGTCTGAGCCCGCGCCTGGCTCAGTGACACAGTAGGCGGCCTGGAGGGGCTCTTCGGTCAGACGGCCCAGGTACTTGCTCTTCTGCTCGTGAGAGCCAGCCAGGATCACCGGCGCCTCCGCCAGACCGTTGGCTTCCATTGCGGTCATGATGCCTGTGCATCCATACGCGAGCTCCTCGCCGATGATGCAGCCCTCGGTGCAGCCGAGGCCGAGGCCGCCGTATTCCTCAGGGATGTGCGTGTTCACCAGCCCAAGCTCCCACGCCTTGTCGAAGATGGGGCGCGGGAACTCCATGGTGCGGTCATACTCGGCTGCCACAGGGATGATCTCCTCAGCAGCAAACTTGCGTGCGAGGTCCCTGTAGGCTTTCTGGTCGTCCGAGAGCTCAAGGCAGAGGCCAATCGGGCCTTCATGCGCGCTCGCAAAGGCGCGGCGCTGCTGGGCCAGCCTCGTCGCAAGCCTTCCTACACGTACACGTCCAATCATGGCGGGCGCCACTACTGTCGACCGAAAATGGCTCAATCATCATCAGATGTTCTATACCTGGTACATACTACCTATAGTACTCCTATGTATGTAGGGGGTTCCTACATCGCTCAGCGAAAACTTGACTAAAATACTACTCATGTACCAAATCGAAATCACGTCCCCCATTTTTTCTTTGCTCTGTGCCTCTGTCCTCTTTCCCGTTCCTCGTGGAACATATGCTCCAATAGGAGTTGGTCAAGACGAACGAACTAAGTCACCACCCCCATGGCCATCCAATGAAGGCCAGCCGCTCACAGTCAGAGTCGTCATCCAACTTGGGCAAGATGGTTTCATCGAGTGCGACGCGCCAATCCCCAACCCCACGGGGCCCATACAACTTGATGCTGTGCCCAGCCGTGGCCGTGTTCTTACCACTTTTGCTCACGCCGAGCTGCAGGTCATGTCGGTAGACATAGATCCCGCGGGGCGTGTACAGCGCGAGCAGGAGCTCATCAAAGGCTGCCGCGGCGCGGATGCTTTCGCGAGCAAGCTTCACGCTGTTGAAGCACAATACCCAGTACCGACTCGAGCTATCCCAAGCGAGCTGCGAGCTCTTGCACGCCACACGAAGCCCGTTCCGTCTCCAACTGTACTCGGCCTGGTGCTGGCTTCGAGACTTTCCATCTGCGCCGATTCCAGCGACGGCGTCTTCAATCATCGCCTCGGGGTGCACCCTCTGATCAATGCGCCGGACCATGAGGCTGATCAGATCACCGCGCGCCTTTGAGCTCAAATCTGCCAATGGCGCAAGCGTAAACTCGGTCGCCGTCCGCGACATGCTCACAGCGTTGAGAGCGAGGGCAAAGCTCGGTTCGTCAAATGGCACCACGGCAATCCGCTTGCAACTGCTAGCATCGAACTTTGGCAGGATGGTTTCGCCGAGGGCGACTTGCCACTCATCCTGTCCTTTTCGACCATACACGTGCACAGTGTGTCCAGAACTCGCCGTCGCCCTGCCGTTTCGACTCAGCCCAAACTTGAGATCGTGACGGTATATGTAAATGCCGCGTGGCGTGTACAGCGCAAGCAACAGCTCGTCAAACGCCGTCTCCTCGCGGACGCCTTTGCGGGCGATTTTGATGCCGCTGAAACAGCACGACCATAACGCGTTGCTCCGATCCCATCGTAGCTGCGCAGTCTTGCACGCAACCCGACGGCCACTGCGAAACCAGTCAAAGTCCGTGGCGGTGGCGTCTACGACCGCCTCGCCTGGGTGAAGATTTTCATCGATAGTGCGCACGAGACCGTTGATCACCTTACTGCGTGAGTTCCCGTCAAAGTTCTGCATCGGCACACCCTGAAACGCCTCAGCTGTCACGGTCCGTTGCTGGAGGAGGTCACTGAAGAGCGCAGCAGGCAGCACGAGCCCTGAGGTGGGCGAGGGTTCTGGACCCAAACCGAGCGTTGTGGTCGAAATAGAGCAGCAGCTATGGCATGGGACCCGAAGCGATGGATCAAACCCAAGCAGGGTCGCTAGGCCGCAGGCCGTCAGCCTTGGGCTGACGGCCCTCATTGGACTGGACGCGGCGACAAAAAAGTGCCGGTTTACGCGTGAAAAATAAGATGTGAAATCGAATGCATGCATAGATTTCCGTCGGATGTTTTTTCCCGTGACATTCGCTTTGACGATGGCTTGGTGAGCCCCAGCAAATGAGCCATGAGCCCACTGCCCAATCAGCCACGTCCCACCACCCCACAACCTCATTTCCAGGCGCTGCCATGGTGCGACTCATGCAGAGATGGTGAATGCGCTTCGCAATGCGAAGCAGATTCGTTCGAAAAGCGTCTTCGAGGCCATGTTGGCCACCGATCGGGGCAACTACGTTGACAGCGTGAAAGCGCGTCGCCATGGTCGCGCTCCAGAGACAGAGACCAACAACAAGGAGCTGGCATACTGCGACGAACCGCAGCCCATCGGTTCGGGTGCCACCATCTCAGCGCCGCATATGCATGCCATGCAACTCGAGCTGCTGGCCGAGCATTGCTCCAAGGGCGCGAAAGTTCTCGATGTCGGCTCTGGCTCGGGCTACATAAGCGCTTGCCTGGCGAGGATGGTTGGGCCAACCGGCAAAGTGATCGCGATTGAGCATGTCGAAGAGCTGGATGTGCTCGGGCGCGAGAATGTGCGTCGTGACGATCCCGAATTGCTCTCGACGATCCTCTTCATCTGGGGAGACGGGCGCCTTGGCGTGCCCAGCGAAGGTCCATACATGGCTATCCACGTGGGTGCCGCATCACCCGAGCAACCCACCGAGTTGATTGAGCAGCTCGCGCCAGGAGGCAGGCTTGTGTGCCCAGTGGGACCCGCGGGCGGGATGCAAGAGCTTCTCGTCGTGGACAAGGATAAGGACACCGGCAAGCTGCATCGCAAGAGCGAGAGCATTGTACGCTTCGTGCCACTTACGGATGTTACTGAACAAATCGGACCGGAGAAGTCGAGTGACAATACTGTGAACTATTGGTGAGCGTCACTCTGTGGACTCTGCCAATGGCAGTGGGTCGAGTGGGTGTGGAATCGCACAATTGCTGGGCCTAGCTGACTCGATACACGTTGTCTCGCAGCCAAGGGGTGCGAGTTCTGGTGCTGCCGCCGTTCATGACTCGTTGTGTTGACATGCATGGCTTGCATTGGCATTCAGAAAATACGTTCTACGAGTGTAATTGCAATTGGTGACACATGACAAAAACAGCTTCGAGCTTGGTGAACGTGTAGACTCGGCTAGTACGTAGGTCTCCCGATTCGTCTCGAAAACGATACGTAACTACTAGCAGTACCACTATACATGTCTCGTCGCGAGTGGTCAATTGTGTTCATGTAAGCTAATGGTGATGCTAGACGATCACTCATGATCACTCATTGAAGTGGAATTTGACCTACGCAATTAGCGGTTGGGAAGAGCTCGATCCACAGGGCACGTATGGGTGCCGGGGGCTAATAGATGGGAGGATGAGATTGGCGTAGCAGGGCATAGGTTGAACGCGTGAGCAATGACGTGGGGTTGGCTAGCACACCTGCATCACGAAGCGCTGGCGGACCTGCTCGGTGCGATAGACGATGTACTCGTTGTACAATAAAGCACTGTTTTGAACTTTGCTGGGAACACATCTATGCGGGCAGCAACAAGAGCAAGTGATGAGAGCACAGAATCGTAGAATCGCAGGGGTGTATCAAGGGCTTAAGGCTAGCATGGGCTGGGCTAGCACGAGGGGGGGTAGCAGTCGTCGCCGGGCGGCCGTTTCAGCTTGAAAACTAATACTCTTTTTGCGTCAAGGCGGCCGGTCGGCTCGCTCCGTCGCTTGCTGATTGTTGGCATCATATGCGGCAGCCCGAATCGAGGCGCAATCAAGGCCAGGCAGCGGGCATGGCAGGGCAGGTGGAACGGGCACGATTGATAGGGGGGTTGGGGGTGGTGAGCAGTTGTTCGAGTGTTGAGGAATGCGTACTTGCCCATCGGGACAGACAAGCCTCTCGAGCCGGGCAGCTCTCGTGTGCTCTTCGGGTTCGGGCAGCTCTTGCCGCAGCCCAATGTGGAGTCTTTGCCCTTGCGCACGGAACGCAACGGCGCGTCATACTCAGCCTGTGTGCACTCGTATTGCTTGCCGAGCGAAACTTCACAGAGTGAGAGCACACCAAAGGGTGCCGCCTCAGTAGCGAAGCAGTAGTTGGCCGACTTGCTCGACAAGTCGGCAAAATAGACGCCCTTTCCAAACATGTAGCCTGTGGCAGGTGCCTCGGGTGGTGCGATCCGAAGCCCCCCCTTGAGGATGCCCGCCCAGTTCGTGAGGCGGGAACCATGCCAGAGCAGCTTCCGATTGCCCAGATCGACGAAAGCTTCGTGCTCGCCCTGGCGGCGCACCTCGAAGGCCTGCAAGAGCTCGAGCTTATACTGCATGTGCGTCGGCGCATGCGTCTGAGTGAGGTAATCGCTCAGAAGCTTGTGGAGAGGACCCCCCCGTTCGACGGGCTTGAGCTCTGCCTGCATCTGGGCATATCTCGCATCGAGCGGGTGGGTCTTGATACGCTCCTTGGGCGCGATGATTGATGAAGCAAGCTCAATATTGCTCAGTGCCTCGAGCATCCGCATCTTAGCCTGGAGCATCGCTTGGCTCTCTATTGGCTGGAGACGCGCACGCGTGCCGCCAGTTTCACTGAGAGAAATGTGTGGAATGAGCGTATAGAAGCGGTTCGAGAGCTTCAGGAGCTCTGAGCGGCTGACGGCACCGCCAGAGCTTGAGCTTCGCGCGCCGCTGCTCCGCCGGCGCTCGTCGCCATCCTTGGTGCCGTCGCTCGCGCTGCTGCCGCCGCCGCCATGACTGCTTGCAGGCGGGCCGCTCCCCTTCGGCTGCAGAATCTCGGAGATCTGGCGGAGAGCATCGAACGCTTGTGTGATGGTGGCGGGTTTGAGCTTCCCAAGAGGCATCTGCCGCGAGTCGAATCCAACCTCACGCATGCTCGTCTCGAACATGACCTCATTGCAAATGAGCTCGACAAATTTGGCAACTCTCGTCTCGAGCGAGCATTCCGGCGGCGGCCCCGAATCAGCCTCGGGCGGCTCTGCATCGCAAGTGGGGGCCTCTCCATAGTCGCGCTCGATGAGGGTATACTTGTTCGGCTGCGTCTCGAAGTGGCCGCGATCCTCCCACGCGTTGCGCGTCTTATCCGAGAACTTTCTCGTGAAGTCGGCGAGCGCGTCCGGAAGCGACATCGGCCCACGGAGAGCGTTCTGGTAGCCGCGTTCCTCGCCGACGCGCCCCCAGCGGTTCCAGCACCAGTACTGACGTGGAGAGGCGTCCGTCTCGAGCAGCTGGATGATGTAATACTTGTTCTTGTTCTCGCCTATATTGGTCTGGTTGAGAAGGACGTCGTGGATGTCGTCGCCTTGCTCGTACACATGGCACTCGTCAGCCTTGGGGCAGGAGGCATCGACTGCGGCGCGGCCCTTGACGACGACACGCACCGTCCCACCAGTCGACATCGGCTTACACCCAGAACCATAGCGCGTCTGCTGCACCGCACCCTTGTAGCTGATCTTGCGACCTCCAACATTTGTAGAGCTCGAACGGCTGCCGCCCGCGCGGGCACTCGCCTTGCCGTCTAGGCTGCCGTCTCCGCTAGCGAGGCGTTTGGCGCCTGGCATGGCCGGATCTGCTGCCGCGCGCTTCGTGCGCGCCGCTCGGCTCCCATTGCGCGGTGCCAACGGAGCTGGTGCTACCGCAACCTCGAGTCGTTCGACCCCCGAGGAGGAGCGCCAGAGCGCAGGTCCTTCCTTGTGCTCGCGGCGTTTCCAGCTGGGTGCTGAGTCGGAGGCCGCCCAGTGCTCAGCGTGCTTGAGCCACTTGTTGAGCGTCTCTTCAGTCGCAGCAGGGCAGCAGAGTCGCGCCTCACGCAGATCGGATGCACTTGCACGGCACAGGTTGATGTTGACCGCGCCAGTATCGTCACGATATGGCAGCACAGGGGTGCCGTCTTCCTCGGCGTGCAAGAAGCGGCTGGCCTTGAGTGACGCAACGTCGATGGTCGCCAGCGGTGCGTTGGAGAACTTGCCCATGAGAGGCCCGCAACGAAAAGGCGCGCGGAAATGTCTTAGTAGTATGTGCGTAGTAAAAGGTGACACACCATGCTGGGGACGCTATGTATACAGTAGCTACTACACGCTTAGGCTTACATGTGCCCTCGCACGTCTTGGAATTATGAGCTCGATTTCCGCAGAGTTGACAGCGTCCACAGAAGATCCCAAGATAGCATCCCCGCATTCGCAACTCGGAGTGCTCATGGCTCATGCACGTAGCTCAAATCAGTGGTGCTAATAGGTAGTGTAAATCTAACTTCAACGAGCCTGATACTACTGAGACACACAGAACGAGAGGCGAGAGGCACACTGTCGTTAGGCGACTGCCCAAGCACAGCAGCGTGCGGGTTCCCGTACGAACACCTGCAGCCTACGCTCTCGAACCTTGCCCCAACCTACTGATGCAGCTGACCTCGCCACCTCTGCCGGCTCGTGACCTCGCCGCCTCTGCCGGCTCAGTGTCGACAAGCCGGGTGAGGGAGAAGCGGCGGATTTAGCGCGAGTTGTCATGGGTGGAGGCAACAACGCGCTTCGCCCACGGGTCCACCATCTTGCTCGTGTCCGGCGCAGGCGACTTGTAGGGCTTGTCAGGAGTTCCAGCGCCAGCGATGACCTCGTCCTCCTTCTTGTCCTCCGCATCGGCCATGAAGACGGATCCACGCGCGACGACCTGGCTGCGCTGCAGTGCAGATGGCATCACGTTCAAAGCACTCGCGGAAGCGGCAAAGGCAGCCACGCCGCACACCAGCATCGACTTCGGCATCATGTTGTTGAGGTTTGTTGAGAGTCTGGTGGAACTCGTCGTCGAACAAATTAACCAAGAGACGTGTGTCTTTAGACCTCCCGCTCGGCCGGAAGGGTGAAACGTAATGGCGGCCTGGGATTTGGTCTACCTCGCGCATGTCATGCTCGAGACTGTGCTCGGCGCGATGAAGCTTCGCGGCCGCTACTCGCACCAGCCCAAGGGTGCCCGCACCGACGAACGCACCGCCGCGTACGTGCGTCACCACGGCTTCTCTCTGCTCGCGCACGCGCTCCTTGGCTGGCTTGTATGGCATCGAGGGCTTGTGCACAGCGAGACTGGCAGGATGGAGAGCAGCGTGCTCGCGCTGTTCCATGGTGGTCCTGTTGCAGCATTTGCACTCGCCTGGCATCGCGGCGCAATGCCCACCGCAAAGAGATTGGTCCCGCATGCTCCATTTGCCCTCCTCTTTGCGTGGCATGCGGCTGCTGCTTCCTAGCCCGGATTGCATATAATATGTTGCTACGTACACGGAGTCGATCATACAGCTATATGTGTATCTAGATAGATGAGATACTGTTCAATATGAATATTCAATATGTCAATATTTATATATCATTGACATAGGAACTATGATATGATTATATA
>MDSY01083419.1_pt1 | contig 13433 bp, 8 predicted proteins | sample 811131 | NCBI WGS metagenome assembly MDSY01 (sample SAMN05326643, study PRJNA326480) | marine metagenome | isolation source: seawater | place: Atlantic Ocean: South West | collected 2010
AAGAAACCGCTCGATTGACTACCTCTATTTAGCGGTCGGCAGGGATGAGCTACCACTGACTGATCGGGATTCCCAAGCCAGCTCCTCGATCAATTCTTCTTTGAGCGAGAAGGCTGGGGAGGAATGAGCGTCCCGGGAGTATCCAAGTCCCGGAGAGTGCGACTATCCGACGAGACGAGGTCTAAAAAACTCCGGAGCGTAATCGCGCAGGTGTCTTTCTTTCTCGACCTGAGAAACGCCGTCGGTCATCCATCTAGGTGCGGGTTGCCCTAGCAAGTGATGGCCGAAGAAATCTTGGAGCCGGTATTGAAAATCGATCCGATTTTGGAGTTTTCGTAGCCCGTGGCCTTCATCAGGGTATGAGAGCCATATGACCGGTTTTTCCAAAAAGCGGAGTGCGTTATACCACTCTAGGCCCTGTTCCCAGTTCACAGTAGGATCGGATTCACCGTGCAGGTACAGCACGGGTGTGTCCATAGCCTCTACACCTGAGATGGGTGATTCGCGCCAGTACAGATCGAAGTCGTCGTAGGGGTTCGTTGCATATCGCCCCTGTCCGTATATGTCGTACCCGTGATTGTTCTGTCCGCTGCCTACAAAAAGTTGATTGAATTCGCTGACGAGGTTGATTGGTGCAGCCCCGTGTGCGATCGCCGCGAACATGTTGGATCGTGTGGCGATATAGGCGCTTCCACCCCCTGAGTATGAGTGTCCGCTTAGACCCACCGCTTCGGGGTCGGCGTATCCCATATCGATGACTTTCTGCGTTGCGGCTTCGACTGCTTCCAGCATGTCTGAGTGCGAACTCCCGATGCGGAAGTGCACGTCTGGCTGCATCAAGAGATAGCCGTTGCTGACTAAGCCCGCGAAGTTTGGTTGGTGCCTATATATCGGAGTTGGGTACAGGTGGAGATCCTGTGAGTATTTTTCGTAAAAGCGCACAACCATTGGGAGTCGTTCACCCTCAGCGAAAGTCTCGGGGATCGCTAGTGTGCCTTGGAGTGGGGTGCCGTCGGATAGGGTGTAGTCGAAGAGGATTCGGCTTCCCCAAAGGAATTGGGTCTGCTGAGGATTCGCCGTCGAAAGACGTTTACGCTCAGAGAAGTTTCCGTTGCTGACCCATAGGTCCGGAAAGTCCTGCCAAGTTTGGACAGTGAACAGGTAGCGGTCAGCATTCTTGGCCTTCAGTGGATATGAAAAGCGGCGGGCTTCCCAAGTGAGGTCTTCGAGATCTATTCCGTCTAGCCGCAAGAATCCCTCATCCTTGCTCCACTCTCCGTAGGCCTCGAGCAGCATAGGCTCGTCGAGGTTGATTGTCTCTTCTTCGGTATCTGTCGCGACGGTCCGGAGACGGATTTCCCTCTCGGTGCCGAAGTTGCCTGTGAGGTTAACGGCCGGGCCGGCGTCGTATGACTGATACCAAACGTCGTACCTATCGTAGAGCACAATGCCGTTGGAATCCGACGTGAAGCCTGCTACCCCGTGTGGTGGCTTCTCTCCGAAGCGATCGAATTGTTGGTCGGTGAAGTCGACGGGGGAGCTCGCCGTGAGGTTCGTATGAGCGTTGTTTTCTATGCTGTAGTCCCAGACATTTCCGTCTTTCCAGTACAGGAAGTGTTGACTGTCAGGCGAAAGACCCAGGGTGCGCAGGTGCTCGGTTAGGATCGGCGTGCGATCACCCGTACGTGTGTTGATACGGTAGTAGTTGGCATAGTTGGGCCTCCAGTCTGAAACGTAGGAGTGGTCGTCCCTTCCTATACCCCACCGTCCGTCTCTCGTGATCTGGACGTCACTCATCCGCTCGTCTGCAAGGTGAACCAGGATCGCTTCCTGAAGGTGGATTGCGGCTACGTATGTCCGATTTTGATCCTGAGACAACTGGCTTTGTTGTTGGGACTGTATTCGATCATCTTCCCAGTGCCAGATATTTACATCTGCGAGAGGCAATCCTTCTTCACCCCAGTCTTCGAGTTCCGGCTCCTGAGTTTTTGTCGCGACGAAGACTGTGGAGGCGTCTTCGTTGAAGCTCAGGTCTCCGTTCTCGCTGAGGACCCAGTCTTCTCGTAGTCCGTCCACTGTGGGCTCAAATTCGTATCTTCGGGCCAAGCTGTTGCCAACGTGAGAGAAGACCAAGAGTGAATTCTCTCGTTCGGTCGATCCTTCCGGGACTTCACCACGGAGGACGGCAATTGATGTACCATCGTCCGACCAGACTAGGTTCGAGTAGCGTTCTTTGCTGTTGTCGAGCCCGCGACGAGCTCCATTCGAAAGGTTTATTAGATACAGGCCATTCCCGTCACCCCCGTCTGCGTCGACAGTGTAGGCGAGGTGGGTCCCTGTCTTATTCATTGCGAGCTGCCATACGCTTCCGATCAGCTCTTCGTACCCCTCTGAGAGGTTCCGGAGAATTAGTCCCGTTCCGTCGAAGGCTGCTTCGTCCTGTGTCTGTGTCTTTTCCACCCAGAAATGGCTCGACGTAGCAGAGAATCCAAAGTCGTATGCATCCTCCCAAACCCAAGATGTTCCGGATTCTAGGTGTGTCAGTCCGGCCTGATAGGAAACATCGTCACCATTTCGCTCCATCTCCTCTATTTCTTGGAATGGAGGAGAAAGCGTGTACCCGACCCACATGCCGTCTGAAGAGAGGATCGCATCGGAGGCTCGCGCGATTTCATGTCGGACACTGCTATCAACGTTCGCTACAACTAGCGTATCGTCCATTCTGACCTTCGTATACGACCAAGCGACCCAGCGTCCGTCATCGGAAATCTGTTCGCCGTCGATCTGGCGCCAGATGTGATAGTCGGCGATCTCTAGCGGACGTTTTTCACTTGACTGACCTTCAACATGAGCGGTGGCTACTCCTATGGTGAGAGGTAAAGCAGCCACGACAGTGAGGAACCGAAATCTTAAAAGAAGGACGCGAGTCATCATCAATCTCTCTTTGGGAGTGCGAGAGGGAACTTAACGTCGGCTCCCGCTCGTGCGTCAGAGTGGGTTGATGGCGCCATGTCCGCCCCACCAGCTCTCAGTTGAGAAAATAGGATGCCTTTAGAGGACGGATATGACGTCGTCAACGTCTTTGCGTCTCACTTTCGGGTTAATGCGGCGTGGGGAGGCCTAGTAATTATTGTTCGACGAAATGTGTTTCAAAGGAGGAAGAGATGCAGTTGAGACAGCTGTTGGCAGTGGTTGGTCTGGTACTAGGGGCCAGCTTCGTCCCAGTGCCGTCGGAGGCACAAGCACAGATAGCCGGTAATTGGGAACTGTCGTCCCAGGGACCACGCGGCGGAGATCAGACCATGACCCTGGTCGTAGAAATGAACGACGGCGAACTGACTGGCACCTTGACCCTGCAGCGAATGGGGGAACACACACTGAGGGATGTGTCTGTCGACGGTGTGGAATTCAGCTTCTCAGTGACGTTGTCAATGCGGGGCAACTCGTTCGAGCAGGAGTTTGCTGGAACTGTAGATGGTGACGAGATGTCGGGAGCAATCTCAGGGGCAAGGGGCCAGCGTGCCTTTACTGGGAAGAGGGTTGGATGAGCTGAAGCTGATGAGTCATCACGCTTGAGAACCTGTAGTCAACGAGAGCCTCCTGATCTCGTTGCTAGCTCTTTGTAAATGATTCTAGTTTCGGGATAGGGCTGATGCAGATCTTAGTCGTTCTGGATCTCGTAGCTGCGCTTCAGCGCTAAGTTGTTAGGTCGTCCGCTCGAATCTTCAGGAGACAATGCATGCGGTTCGGTGTCTTGTGTAATTCTATCCCGACTAGGCTTGTTTTGGTTTGTGCTGTGGCCACTGGGTCAGTCAGCGCCCAGGAAAAGCATCTTACCACCGAAGACTACGCTCGTGCAGAGAGTTTTCTGGGTGCGAGTACTACGCCCCTTGTCTATGGTAATTCAGTGCAGCCCCGCTGGATGGACGACGGAAGCTTCTGGTATGCTAATGCGGTGCCGGGCGGAACAGAGTACATCGTGGTGGACCCGTCTTCTGCCATTCAGGCGCGCGCGTTTGACCACAATAGGCTTGGAGAGGCACTTAGCGATGCAGTTGGGCAGTCCTTTGGCCCACTAGGCATCCCAGTCACGTCGATGTCTTTTTCAGGGCACGAGGTGTTGTTGGAAATCCGGGGTCTGGGTGGGGCGCGTTGTGATTTAGAGCGATACAGCTGTGTCACCACGCAATACAGCAGATCAGCTGTGCAGAGAAATGAGGCCGTATCCCCCGACGGACAACACGCAGTGTTTATTCGTGAGCACAATCTCTGGGTGCGAGATCGGGATTCGGGAGAAGAGACTCAACTCACAACAGACGGAATGGAAGCCTTCGGTTATGGCACAAACAATGCCGGCTGGGTGCGGCGAGACCGTCCCGTTGTGAAGTGGTCACCCGACTCCCGAAAGATCGCAACCTTCAGGCACGATGCTCGTGGGGTGGGACTGATGGTTCTAGCTAGTACTAAAGTAGGCCACCCTGAGGCTGATATTTGGCCTTATCCACTTCCAGAGGACACCGTCATCTTCCGTGTTCATCGGATCGTACTCGATTTAGATCGTCCAGCCGGAGACTACATGGTTCGCCTGGATATGGATCCTGACCAACACCGTTCTACGTGCTCCGACCATATCGAGTGCGGGGGAGAACTCGGCGATCTCGAGTGGAGCGCTGACTCTGATCGTTTTGTCTTTGTCTCAACCTCCAGAGACCACAAGGTAGCTCAGGTTAGGATGGCTGATGCTAAGACCGGAGCGGTTCGGGACATTTTTCAAGAGGTCGAGGAAACGTTTTACGAATCCCAGAGCGGGTGGAGGTATTTGTCAGAAACGGAAGAAATTCTCTGGTTTTCACAGAGGGATAACTGGGGAAACCTCTTCCTCTACGACGCCGAAACTGGGGTGCTAAAACGGAAGATCACTGATGGGGACTGGAATGTCCTTGATATTCGTGATGTTGATAGTGAAAGGCGAACGGTCACCTTCATGGGGAATGAACGTGAGCCTGGCGATCCGTATTTCCAGTACCTGTATAGGGTCAACATAGACGGCGGTGATGTACACCTGCTCACCCCCGACAGTGCGAATCATTCGGTCTCTCTTAGTCCTGATCGTGAGTTCTTCGTCGATTCGTATTCGACTCCGGTGGTTCCTCCGGTTCATGTCCTACGGAGTCGGGATGGGCGTGAGGTCCTGCACTTAGAGACAGCGGATATCACTCGTCTCGAGGCGTCTGGTTGGAAAGCACCGATGCCGTTCTCAGTGGAGGCCAGAGATGGTGAGACTTCTCTTCATGGACTCCTTTTTCGGCCGCTTGAATTCGATCCGACACAGATTTATCCAGTAGTAAACTACCTCTATCCAGGCCCACAGAGCGGTTCGGTGGGTTCTAGGAGTTTTAGACCCGCACACCGTGACCTGCAGGCAATTGCAGAACTCGGCTTCGTGGTGATCGAACTTGATGCGATGGGTACGCCTATGAGGTCAAAAGATTTTCATGAGGCGTACTACGGCAACATGGGTGACAACGGGTTGCCTGATCAAATGAGCGGCATAAAGGAACTCGCTGAGCGTTACTCATGGATTGATGCGACTAGGGTGGGAATTTACGGTCACTCAGGTGGAGGTTTTGCGGCAGCAGACGCAATCATGCGCTATCCCAACTTCTATTCGGTTGCTGTTTCTCAGGCCGGGAATCATGACAACCGCAACTACGAGGACGACTGGGGTGAAAAGTGGCAGGGCTTACTAGAAGTCTACCCAGATGGCACGACGAATTATGACAACCAGGCCAATCAGCTCCTTGCCGAGAACCTTAAGGGCAAGCTACTCATCGCACATGGCACGCTCGACACCAACGTGCCTCCATCGAATACGATGCTTGTCGTTGATGCCTTGATTGCGGCGAACAAAGATTTCGACCTTCTCATGTTGCCGAATCGCGGGCACGGCTTTGGTAACGAGCCGTACATGATGCGTAGGCGCTGGGACTACTTTGTGAGACACCTGCTTGGGGCTGAGCCGCCTGCTGGGTACGAGTTTGGCAAGCTAAGTCGTCCGGCTGGTTGATTGCTTCGCCGGGCTCGTTAATCCGACCGATCTGATTCAGTCTCAGCGACCGTCACCTTGATCATTACAACTGGTTCATTTGGACGGTCTCCGAAGCCAGTTTCGATCTTTCCGATCGTTTCTACTACGTCCATACCATCGGTCACCTTTCCGAAAATCGCGTGCTTCCCGTCTAGCCAGTTTGTTGCCGCAAGCGTGATAAAGAACTGGGACCCTCCGGTGTTTGGTCCGGCGTTCGCCATGGAGAAGAGACCCTTTTCCGTGTGTGCGAGACCAGGAGCGAATTCGTCGGAGATCGTATAACCGGGTCCGCCTCGTCCCGTGCCATCGGGACAGCCGCCCTGGATCATGAAATCCTTTATCACCCGATGAAAGATCAAGTCGTCGTAGTATCCTTTCTTCGCGAGGTCTATGAAGTTGCCCGCGGTTATGGGTGCTTTGTCCATGTACATCTCTGCCGTGATCGTGCCGTGGCTCGTCTCGATCGTGACCGTCGGGTTGGTCATGATGTCTCCTTCTGCATGGTTCTTTGAATCGGCAAAGGCTAGCAAAGGGGAGTAGTGATTGCCAGCCCGCTGCGGTGAGGCGACAATGGGCGCATGCTAATCCGAATACGTTTCTCTTTGATCGCGGCCCTGACTACTGCAACTTGCACGCCAGCTCTGCAATTGACTCCTAGTGATGCGGGCGAAGTTTTGTCGATGCAGACGCTGGACGCTCCCGATCCGGGACGATCAGGCCCGTACGAGGTTCTCACGCTCTATTACGGGTCGGGAACGGATAAGAATCGCCCTGAGTATCGCGATTCGGTCTCGATCACTACCCCAACGGTAGACGTGTCGAAGATGGTTTCGCTTGGTGATTCTGAGCAGGAGCGGAACGATTACTGGGGGTTCACTAGCGAAGAGATGCCACTCAATGGGCGCGTTTGGTATCCAAAAGGTGACGGACCCTATCCACTCGTTCTCGTTGTGCATGGAAACCACAATATGCGCGACTTCTCGGATCCGGGTTATGACTACTTGGGCGAACTCATGGCGAGTCGCGGCTACATCCTAGCTAGTATTGATGAGAACTTCATAAACGGTGGCATCCGGGGTGAGAATGACGCACGCGGGTGGTTTCTTCTTCGTCACGCTAAGCTCTTCGAAGAGTTCAACGGGGAAGCGGCCAACCCTTTCAACGGAAAGGTCGACATGGAGAACATTGTTCTCATCGGTCATTCCCGAGGCGGTGAAGCGGTGGCGAATGCGGCTGCGTTCAATGGACTGTCGCACTACCCCGATGACGCTTCAATGCGGTTTGATTTCGATCTTGCGATCAAGGGAATTATCTCGGTTGCCCCGGTCGACGGTCAGTACCTGCCGACCGGCAGGAAGGTTGTGGTAGAGGATGTAAGCTACCTCACCTTTCATGGGTCTCATGACGGGGATGTCACTAGTTTTCACGGTCTAAGACTCTATGACCGGCTTAACTTTACTGATCCCGATGTCTTCAACTTTAAGTCAGCCATCTTCGTGTATCGGGCAAACCACGGTCAATGGAATACGGTCTGGGGGGCTTTCGATGGAGGTCCAAGATCAGGTCGGTTCCTAGACCTACGTGGCCTGATTCCAGGGGGAGAGCAGCGTCGCTTTGCGGAGATCTATGTTTCGGCCTTCCTAGACATCGTCACAAAGGGCGACAAAAGATATTTGCCGATCTTTCGCGATCATCGTGTTATTGGTCAGTGGCTTCCCGAAACGATGTATATCACCCGATTTGAGACTAATGGTTTTCGTCCACTCGCGACCTTCGAAGAAGATATCGACGTTACCTCGGGGACTGAGGAAGGGGTCGTTCTGCGAGGCGACTCGCTCTCTACTTGGAGAGAGGAAACACTCCAGCTCCGCTCGAGTAACCGCAATAATACGTCGGCCTCACAAGAAAATCAGGCCGTCACGATAGCATGGAATAACCGGATGGCCGGGCCGGATACGACACGCCATGGTCCTGCGGCTCGCTTGAGCGTTCAGTTGCCTGTTTACCTAGCTGCGAACTGGTCTCTGTCAGATGCGACAACTCTGGATTTCATGCTTGGCCCGACACCTCGTATTCCAAATCCTAGAAAGGACCCAAATTCGGTTAGTGAGATGGGATCGGATACGGTCCGGACATCGGTCTCTGGCGATGCTCGAGAGCCTTCCCCGGTCGACCTGAGCGTTGAGGTGACTGATGCAGCAGGGGTGTCCTCTCGGGTTACGCTTAGCGATTACGGGGCGATTCGACGACCGCTGGAAACGTATGTACTGCGTCGCCGCGATATTGAAAGTCAGCGGTTTGCGGAGCACTGGGAACTCGTACTACAGACCTTTTCGATCCCGCTTGGCGATTTCGTGTCACAGGCCCCGCACCTTGATCTCCGGCGCATCACGTCTCTCGCCTTTGTATTTGATAAGGTGCATGCGGGTGAGGTGTCGATAGACCAGATTGGGTTCAGCGACCTGGACCCAGCGTTCTTAAGCGCGAGAGTAGAAAGCTCAGGAAGGTAGGATTGTTGGGTTACTCTCTGGCAGAGAGTAACGCCGTATTTAGAGAGTGTTGCCGAAAAGTCAGCGCCAGCTGACCCCGAACCGATGCGACCCTCTTTCGGGTGCGCCACTCACTGGCCGAAAGGCCCACTCTACAATGAAGTCGTCCAACCAGACTGCGAAACCAGTCGTGAAGGATGACATTTCGCTTTTCTGGGGCACATCCTGCAGGCCAATTCGTAGGACAAAGGTTCTGCCTCGAACAGGGTAATAGCCTATTTCGGCGCCGGCTCCATAGGTAAGAGAGTCTTGGCCGTCGAGGCCTGCGTTGGCTGCAAGTCCAACGTCAAAGATGCCCACCTGTTGTCCATAGGCACCGGCTCCGAGGACGATGCGAGATGGCTTGGGGCCAAAATCTTCGAACGGTTCGTCAAGTACGTCGTGGAAGGGTTTGTTACCGATGTCGTGGGCTGTCAAGCCGACTCCGATGGGGCCTAGGTCTGCAGAAATCCCGAAGTCGATGAGCATGATGTTTTGCTGCAAAGACTCGAGCCGTGTCTCGAGCAGGTCTACCGCGAGGCCTGCAGAAACCGCTCCTAAGAGTTCAAGGCCGTAGCCGATGCTGACGGTACGCTCATAGCCGCGGTTTCCACCCGACCTGAAGTGGTGGTCCTGCCCTAAGGGGGCATGCAGCTCATCTTCGGAGTTCGCACTGTACTGAAGGGTTCGCAGTCCGATGCCTAGGGTGCCCCCAAGAAATTCGAACGCTCCGGACATTGAAGCTGCCGAGGACGCGCTCCCCCAGCGTTGCAGGCTGCCCCCGAAACCAGTCGCGCGCGCTAGAAGGGAGGGGTGATAGAAGAGCACATCAGCATTGCCCGAGTTGAGAACGTAGGAGTCTCCTAGGGCCATCGCGCGCGTTGATGCTGGAAGTGTCGTGGTCCTAGGAAGAACGCTATTGCTTTGTGCTGAGATCGCTTGGGGGAACGTTAGCACGCTGAGAAGAACGAGGGCGATCGGAAGGCGCATTGAGGGGAGGCTTGGCGGGACGGACGGGAGCCTCAACCTTGTGACCGACGGGTGTGGAGTCAACGCGACCCGTCTTCTTTTTGGATCCGCTGCTTGAAGTCCTCAATGAGTCGAAACGCAATTGATCTTGGATGTGGCCGTAACGGGAGGTCGTCCGCATCGAACCATTGTGCATCAGTCAGTTCATCCGGATCGATAAGTAGGTTTCCATCAAGCCAATCGGCAATGAAGCCGACCATGAGCGAGTTTGGGAATGGGTGTGATTGACTCCCGAAGTATCGGATGTTGTGAACACGGATACCGACTTCTTCTTTTATTTCTCGGTGCACGCACTCTTCTAGTGTCTCCCCCGGTTCGACAAATCCGGCAAGCGTTGAATAAACTCCGTCGGCGAACCGCGGAGAGCGCCCGAGCAGTGCTCGTCGGCCCCTTTGGACCAGCACAATCACAGCGGGTGAGATCCGCGGGTAATGCATCTGTCCGCACTCGGGACAACGGATGCTCTGAGTCTCAGGATCTAGTGCGGTGGGCGCAGCGCATCGAGAGCAGAAGCGATGCGTCAATATCCAGTCTGCTTTCTGACGAGCAGTTCCCAAGATACGGAAGTCTTCAGGTGACAAGTGTCGCCAAGCTGAGCGTAGAGGGTAAACCCGCAGCCCCGCTGCATGTACGAGCCCCAAGTCTTCAGAAGGGAGAACGTGAACCCGGACCGACTGGCCGTCCGCTGTCTGAACTTCTACGTCGACTACTGACGCCGCGAGCCGAGATGTCCCCAGAGCGTCAGAGAGGGCTTTTCTGGTAGGCAGCTCTGGGGTTGGGTCCCCTGCAGTCAAAACCGTCCGGGTTCCCACGAAAATGAGGTCGATCACTGTTGCGGTCTCCTGTCCAAGATCGCAGTGCGATAGCAGCCTGCGCAGGTGACCCACATGCGATCTCGAACGTATGCTACGTCGTTGCGGGGTGACACGGCACGGCGGTCGAGTGGGATATCACATCGAGGGCACTCAAGCGGCTCGCCTGAGCGAAACGATGATCCGAGAGCCCTCGTTTCCGCATCCGAGTAACGGTTAAGAGTCACAGGGTATAAGCTTTCTCAGCAGGGTATTAGTTCTAAGTGTCATGGAAACAGCCGAAAGATATCTATTCCCTAAGCTTGCGGGCTGAGTTCCGCAACGCGCTCTCGAACCGTCGGACCCCCCAATGACTTCGATCCTCTTTCAGCTCGCCATTGCAGGAGCGTTGTCCGCGAGCTTAGTGGAGGCAGAGCCCACCTTCAGTGTGCTAGGGTTGTCCGACCCCGGTGGTCGAATTCATGAGTTTTTGGCTCAGCCTAGATCCCCGAGCGATCTTGAGGTAGAAACCCCTGCGGTTGAGGTTGCCGGGATCGAAGTAGACGGACGGCTCGATGACGAGGCGTGGGAGCATGCCGCTTTGCTAGACGGGTTCACTCAGTTTAGTCCCATAGAGGGATCGGAGGCGACCCAGGACACTAAAATTCTCGTGCTCGTAGACGCTGAAGCGATTTACTTCGCTGTAAAAGCGTTCGACGAAAGCCCCGCCTCAATAAGAGCGACCCTAACAGATCGGGATAGTTACACATATACCGATGACTACGTCCGCTTCATTCTTGACACGTTTGATGATCAGCGCAGGGCCTATGTGTTCACGGTCAACCCCTATGGCGTCCAGCACGACGGGCTTTGGAATGAAATAGGAGGCAGTACAGGCCGCCGCGGGCGGGGAATGTTTTCACCGATTGATGACAACCCGGATTTCCTGTGGGAATCGGATGCAGAAATAACTCAGTGGGGTTATCAGGCCGAGATCCGGATTCCGTTCAAGAGCCTTCGGTTTCCTGAGCTTGCCGAGCAGTCCTGGGGCCTTCAGGTAGAGCGCAAGATTCAGCGGAACGGCTATGAGAGCTCTTGGGCTCCAATAACAGGCTCAGTGGCGAATCGCTTGGCTCAGGCTGGTAAGTTGAATGGGCTGCGGGGGCTGGATATGGGCCTGTTCATAGAGGTCAACCCATTCGTCACCGGTTCACGAAACGGATCCGTCGACGATAGCGACAACTTCGTCCATGCTAATCCAGCGGGAGAGTTCGGGTTTAATGCCACGTACGGTATAACGTCCAACCTGACTCTTGATGGCACCTTCAATCCGGATTTCAGCCAGGTTGAGGCAGATGCTGGCCAGGTTCAGATCAATGAACGTTTCGCACTTTTTTACCCAGAAGCTCGCCCCTTTTTTCTTGAAGGGACCGAAATCTTCGGTATGCCCAAGCAACTCGTATACACTCGTACGATTCAGAATCCGATCGCTGGCGGAAAGCTGACTGGTAAAATCGGTGGGTTAAGTGTCGGTTACCTGGGAGCGATTGACGAGACCTTCTCAGTTGGTCAGGAGGATATCTATGTGAACCTTCTGAGGGCACGCGCAGACTTGGGCACCTCTTCCACAATCGGCGCGGTTTACACGGATCGTACGTCAAACTCTAATGATTTTAATCGTGTGCTGGGCGCGGATGCTCGCATCCAGGTTGGTGGTCGCTACACCTTTACCGCAATGGGCGCTCGGAGCTTTACCAACAATGCGATGCTAAGGGATAGGAAGGATGGAGCAATGGGCTCTTTGCGCTTTGAGCGAGCAGGGAGGACGCTCCAGCTAAATGCCGAATTTGAAGACACACAGCAGAGTTTCAAGCCTGGGAGTGGGTTTTTTCAGCGGATAGGAACCGCCCAAGCGAATTCACGAATATCGTACACGTGGTACGGGCAGCGCGGGGCTTTTTTTGAATCAATCGGCCCATCGCTCGAGGTTAAGGCTTTCTGGGATCATGAACGCTTCTGGCGTGGTGAGGGATTGGAAGAAGGGGAAGTCCAACTCAGCAGCAGGTTTAGCTTCAAGAACAATGTGACCGTTTGGGCAAACTATAAGTTCTCTAGATTTGTCTTTCAGCCTGAGCAGTACGAAGGCTTGTTTGTGAAGGATCCAGTGAGTGGCAAGCGGCCGTTCCGTCCAAGCCAAGAGCTTTTCGATGCACTCCCGAGCGCAACTGTTGGAATATGGGTCAATAAGTGGGAGAAGATTCGAGGCAACGTACGCTTGACTCGCAGTCAAAGACCCATCTTTGACCGGTGGTACAATGTGGCTGTCGAGCCTGCCAATTCCTTTTCCGGTGAGGCTCGTCTGAATCTATACCCGACGAGATCGGTATCGGCTGAGGTGGGAGCGAACTGGAGCAGACTGACCCGACGAAGCGATGGCGTTCAGCATTCGACCGCCATCATTCCTAGAGCGAAACTACGGTACCAGTTTTCAAGAGCTTTTTTCTTGCGGAGCATTTTCGAGTACGGAAGCCAAGAATCGATAGCGCTTCAAGATGGTGTAGCGAGTCTACCTTTGATTGGGTGTGCAGGGGCCGACTGCTCTCCGCGCTCTGGCGGATCGAATCACGATTTTAGAATCGAAGGGCTCTTGGGTTACGAACCATCGCCGGGAACTGTGTTCTTTTTCGGCTACACACGTCAGATGGTTGATGCCAGAGCGTTTGGCTTCGAAGACGTACGTCCGACCGAAGACGGACTTTTCGTCAAACTGAGCTATCGGTTCCGCCTGTAGCGACCGTAGCTCAGTAGCGTTAAGGTTGTCCCCTTACAAAGCCCGTCGGCGTTTCAGTATGTTCGCCTAAGGGCTAAGCCTCCAATGGATGGAAAGCGTGGGAAAAGACGCGATTGAGATTGAAGGAACTGTAACTGAAGTGCTACCAAACGCGACGTTTCGAGTGTTACTCGAGAACGACCATGAGGTGCATGCCTATCTCTCGG
>MDSY01064164.1_pt1 | contig 13431 bp, 10 predicted proteins | sample 811131 | NCBI WGS metagenome assembly MDSY01 (sample SAMN05326643, study PRJNA326480) | marine metagenome | isolation source: seawater | place: Atlantic Ocean: South West | collected 2010
AAAAGTGCAAAGGATGCGATATTAGATCCGCTTTTAGTGGGTGATTACAAAGACTGGAAAGGCCCTATAGCGGTAGATAGTAATTTATCCCCAGCAGTATTAAAGATTCTCCGCCACAACGAACGATTTAAAGTATCTGACTTTAGATTGGCCCCAGCTTCTCCTAGCAAGGTAACTCGATTAAAAATTTTCTTAGACCATCCAGGCGCAAATATATATTTAAATTTAAAGGAAGCAAATTCAATTTCAGAGATGCAGTTTGATACATCTAAGGAGGCTGCTACTTCACTACTTTCAAATGGGTTAAAAACTATTTTAATAACAGATGGTCCAAACGCAGCTTGTTTAGCGTCTAAAAGTGGAATTATTGAGCTTCAGCCACCTAGAGTAAAAGTTAAGAGACTAACCGGTGCGGGAGATGTCCTTATGGCATCACACATAGCGAAAGTTCTAAAAGGTGAAGATAACTTTGTAGCATTCAAATATGCCATTGAGCAGACAAGTAAATTTATTTCTGAGGATCTAACTAATGAAACCAATTAAATTTTCAGTGGAAGTCAAAAAAGCAAGAAGCTTAGGTCTACCTATAGTAGCACTAGAGAGCACGATAATAACCCACGGAATGCCCTACCCTAAAAATTTAGAAACGGCAAAAATTGTAGAAAAAACTGTAAGGGATAATGGAGCTACTCCAGCAACAATTGCAGTTATTAAAGGAAGTATTCATATTGGACTTGAATCCAAGCAATTAGAGACCTTAAGTCAGGTTAAAACTGCTGAAAAACTATCACGGTCAGATTTGGTGACTTGTCTTGCAAAAAGACAAACAGGTTCAACAACTGTTGCAGCAACCATGATACTAGCGAACCATGTTCAAATTAAAGTGTTTGCGACCGGAGGGATCGGTGGAGCTCATCGTGGATCAGAAATTGATTTTGATATTTCAGCGGATCTTTATGAGCTATCAAAAACGCCTGTAAATGTAGTTTGTGCAGGACCAAAGGCAATTTTAGATATACCTAAAACTTTAGAGATATTGGAGACTCTCGGAGTTCCAGTAATTACTTATGGGCAAAATAACTTACCAGGTTTTTGGTCTAAATCTTTAAACATAAAATCACCATCAAGAATGAACAGTACTACACAAATTGCTGAAGCTTTTAAAATTCGACAAGAGTTAGGGCTTTCTGGAGGCCAATTAATTGCAAACCCCATACCAAGTTCAAAAGAGATACCCTGGTCAGAGATATCAAAGGTTGTGGCCCAATCTATATCAGAGTCCCAAGAGTTAAAAATAAAAGGTAAAGATGTGACACCATTTTTACTTAATCGAATTTTTGAAATTACAAATGGGAAATCTTTAGAAGCAAATAAAGCTTTAATCATCAATAATGCACGGTTAGCAGCCAAAATAGCGATTAACTTAATGGAATCATAAAAATGTCATATAATTCTTAACCTTGTCATTAAGTCTCAGAAGCATTAAAAACGTTCTGTTACTCTGTTCAATCATTCGCAGTTAGGTATAAAATGGCAATAAGAGATAAAAATCTCAATAATAGCTATAGTTTCCGGGTTCTTGCCAAAGTTCGAGGAAATTTTCTTGCTGGTTTAATAGTCATCGCACCAATTGGTTTCACCATGTGGATAATTAACTCCATTATTGGCTGGATTGATGGCTGGGTATTACCTTTGATACCATATAATTATCAATTCGCTGAGTATATAGGTATAAACCTCAAAGGCCTAGGAGTGATATTTTTCTTAGTTTTTACTGTTATTGTTGGTTGGGTAGGCAAGGGTATTCTTGGAAGAACTTTTCTCAGAATTGGTGAAAATTTAGTAGACAGAACTCCTATTGTAAGATCTGTTTATAGCGGCATAAAGCAGATTGCGGAAACCGTGCTGTCCTCCAGAGATAGTTCGTTTGATAAAGCTTGTTTGATTGAGTATCCACGTAAAGGAATTTGGGCAATTGCATTTGTAGCTTCAGATTCTAAGGGTGAAATTGCAGAAAAAAATCCAAATAAAAAAAATCAACTGGTTTCCGTATTTATACCAACTACCCCAAATCCAACTTCAGGTTTTTTATTATTTATTCCCAAGTCAGACATCACATATTTAGATATGACTATCGAAGAGGCAGCAAAATTAGTTATTTCCGCGGGTTTAGTTTACCCTAAAGAGAAAAAGTAATTATATTACTTCTTTGTTGAGATGAGTGTGTTGCGAATGAGGATCTGGAAAGACGTTTGAGAGTTATAATTTGTGTGTTTGAATGATTTTTGTCTGAGCAATAAAGAACCGTGAGTGTGGTGTTTCTTCACAAAAATTGAGGGTTTACCGAATTTGGCAGTTTAGATTCTATTGCTGTCAAAATATCGTATATTGCGATTGGTTTAATTCGTCTAATCCCTGATTTGTAGGGAGGTAAATTAGTGCACTCTAGTAGTACCGCTTTCGTCTTTGATGATGTTCCTTTTTGAAATGCACAACAAAGGTCATCGCTGGCCATGTTCTCGTCTAATATAGTCAAGTCATTTGATATGACTTTCCTGAGGTGCGAACTTAAATCTAGGCCAAAGATTGACTGTTCAAATTTTTTGCAATCTGTAGGTAGATGTATACCCCCAAACTTTGCCGCATCAAATGTAATAATACTCAGTTCTTGAGGCGAAAACAAAGTACTCAGGTAAGAAAGTTGAACTAGTGCAGACGCAACAAACCCAACTTTGCAATACGGCTCCAGAACAGTTTGTAATGGCGCCATAAACCCACAAGAAGTAGTGACTAAATCTCCTGTTGCCTTTGAGAGGGCATCTTTAAATAGGCAAAGATCAAGCTGAGATGGATCATCTGTCACCACCTCAGAAACAGTCATATTTGGAACTCTAATGATTTCTAATTCACATTGAAACGTCTCTGCGCAACCAACATCTCCCGCTATCCGAGGAAAATGCGTATCAAGTTGTAAAACACTTAATTTAGTCATTTCTAATTTCGTTGCCTGATATTATCTGGTAACCAGGTTGCTAGTTCTGGAAAGACAACCAATATTACAACCATCAACAACATAAGACCAACCATTGGAATTGCAGTTTTTGCAATATACCCTATTTCATGATTGGTCATACCTTGTAGAACAAACAAGTTAAAACCAATGGGTGGGGTGACTTGTGCGGTTTCAATAACCACTACTAAAAATATTCCAAACCAGATCACATCAATCCCTGCCTGCCGGATCATTGGTTCTACAATTGCCATTGTCAAAACCACAGACGATAATCCATCCATAAACATACCTAGTATCAAATAGAATATGGTCAAAACAGCAATAAGGCCAATAGGTGAGAGGTTGTAGCTTTCGATTAACTCTGCCATCGCACGGGGCAGACCCGTGAAGCCCATAGATAGTGAAAGGAATGCAGCTCCCATCAAAATTAACGCAATCATCGCGGACGTACGAGTTGCGCCCATCAAGCTTTTAGAAAATGTTTCCCACGTGAGCGATCGCTGTCCTGCCGATAACACTAGTGCCCCAACAACTCCCACAGCAGCCGCTTCAGTCGCTGTTGCGTATCCTAAATACATTGAACCAATAACAACAAAAACCAAACCCATAACAGGAAGCAAAAATAAACTCTCTGCCATCATTTTTCCAAATGGCATTGACGGTTCTGGTTCTGGGCGTTCCCCTTTTGTGAAAAAGTGCCAGAAAATAATATAGGACATAAATAAACCAGCTAGAACAAGCCCTGGAAATACACCTGCCATAAATAGCTTAGTGATACTTTCGTTAATCGTGACACCATATACGATCAAAGTAAGGGAGGGAGGTATCATAAGTCCCAGTGTTGCAGCTCCAGCGAGTGTCCCGATTATCATGTGTTCTGGATAACCACGTGACCGCAATTCAGGAATCGACATTTTGCCAACCATGTTCAGAGTAGCGGCAGATGATCCTGATACTGCAGCAAAAATTGTACAACCTGCAATATTGGTATGTAATAAACCACCAGGTAAGAACCGCATCCACGGCGCAAGACCACGAAATAAGTCTTGTGATAGCCGTGTTCGAAATAATATTTCACCCATCCAAATAAACAGAGGCAATGCAGTTAATGTCCAACTGGAAGCGCCTGTCCAAATAGTGGTTATCATTGCATCACCTGCGGGACGGCTAGTGAACATTTCCATTCCAACCCAGGCAACACCCATTAATGCAAGTCCAACCCAAACGGAGCTTCCTAAAAGTAGAAATAAAACAAATAAAAAGACTAAGATAGCATAAATTTCTGTCATTCGACTGTCTCACTTTTAATGCTTGTTTTTTGATTTATCAATAAACGGAAAAGATTGTCCCAAACCGCAATTGCTAACAGAACCGTACCAATCGACATTGCGATTTGTGGTAACCAGATTGGAGTAAACACCATCTGTGATCCAGATTGAGCCCAAAGCTGGCTCCAGTTCCAAGGCCAAGTTCCAAACATCGTGACAAGGGTTAAGAGCCACTCTGGGACTTTATCCAACCCCTGAGTTCGATCATTTAATATTTCAGACATAAAGTTTGTTTTTACGGCATATCGCGCAAAGTAGGTTGCGATGATAGCTGCAATAAACATAGCAAATGCATCTAGCCAAAAGCGTAAGAAAGCATTCATATTAAGAAAAACTGAAACTCTGATATGTGCGCCATGGTTCAAAGTATACGCCAATGCAAAAAATGACGTACAGGCCATCATATACCCTGCCAATTCAGTTCCTCCCGGAAATACAACATTGGACCACCTGGTAGTCATCTGCCCGACGATTAGAACTAAAATCATAACTAAAAAGCCAGCAGCGATAACACCAGATATTTGATATACTCGATCCAGTATTCGCCAAACGGGTAGAAGAACTCGGCGTGCCGAATTACGATAAAAAAGGCAGTAAAAGCCAAAAGACCCTGGAAATATAAACAGCCAAACCCACAAGTAAAGTCCAAGAAAAGGTTGCCAGTCACGCACTTCAAAAGTTCCTAAAAAAATAAAGGCCCCATTTTACTGGGGCCTTAGGTTTGTAATTAGTTAGTCATCGCTTTATAATCGTCTAAGATTGCTTGACCATCTGCACCAGTAGCAGTCAACCAATTAGCTGTCATTTTCTTACCGATTGCTTCTAACTCAGCCAAGAACTCTGGCCCAGCATCCTCAACAGACATACCGTTTGCAGTAAGCTGTTCAAAATACCAATTCGCTAGTTCTTCTGATTTTGCAGTACACGCTGCACCAGTTTCATCCGCCGCCTTTGTGATATTAGCTCTTGTGCTATCACTTAAACCATCCCAAACACCTTTATTCACGATAACATAGTTGCGTGGTAACCAGGCGTTTACTTTGTAGTAATGCGTTAAGGACTCCCAAACTTTACGATCATATCCAGTTGAACCAGATGAGATGAAGGCCTCTGCCACACCTGTCGCCAAAGCTTGTGAAAGTTCTGCCGCTTCAATTTGTACTGGAATCATTCCCAGTTCTTCTGCAAATGTCGCAGTAGCAGAATTATAGGAACGGAACTTAATACCTTGAGTATCTGCAGATGAATTTACAGACTTATTAAAATAAAAGCCTTGGCCGGGCCAAGGGCAGGTATAAAGTGCGACAAGGTTTAAATCAGCTAGCTGTGAATTTACTTTTCCTTTGGCTGCAGACCATAATTTTTCGTTAGTGGCGTAGGTCGTTGCAAGAAATGGAACATTATCCCAGCCTAATAGAGGTGCCTCGTTTACATGCGCAGACATGAAGCGTTCTCCAATGGGTGCTTGGCCCGTTTGAACGGCACGTTTTATTTCGCCACCTTTAAATAAAGAACCACCTGCGTGAACTGTGATATTGATGTCTCCAGCTGTGTAATCACGTACTTTATCAGCAAAAACAACACCCATTTCGGAATGGAAATTACTTGCAGAGTATGCCATTGGCATATCCCAATTGTCGGCCATCAACACGCTAGTTGACATAAAGCCAGCAACACCGGCTACTATAATATTTTTAAAGTTAGTATTCATTGTATTCCTCCCTTTGTAAGTCTAAACTCTATCAACCTCATTCACATATGTAAATCTGAAAGGATTTTTTTAATTATCACTTTTGTGTTGTTGAGTTTTTAAATAATCAAGTTTATTTAATCTACAGCAAAACCTTTAAAATTTTCACTATTAAATTAAAGAGGCTTATATTCATATGAAGAATATGATGCATATTAGAAAAGCAAGTATAGAAGATAGTACTAATCTTGCCCTATGTTTGGATATGGCGGCTCGAGGGTTATCAGCATGGGGATGGGGACAATTTGCTCAAAAGGGGCAATCACCTTTTGAATTTGGTAGAGAGAGGATTAGGACCGATAATAGCAGTAATCTATATTTTGAAAACTGGTTCGTAGCTGAGAAAAATAATAAATTGATTGGTGCTTTTCTTGGATTTATTGTCGAAGATCCCTACCCAGTCAGAGATTTTGATACCATACCAAAGTACTTTCATCCAATAATTGAGCTAGAGAAATGTGCAAGTGGGTGTTGGCTTTTACAAGCGATTTCTATTTTACCAGAATTTAGAGGTAAGGGTTATGCGAAGCATTTATTAAAAAAAGTAGAAGAAGTAGCAAAAAATACCGGTATTGATAAAATAGCTTTGCAGGTTGAAGATGAAAATACTGTTGCCTTTAGTTTCTATGAGAAAAGTAATTATCGTGAAGTTGATCGTAGACCATCAATTCCTTTTCCAGGTTCTCAAGACAGTGGTGACTATATCTTAATGTCTAAGTGTTTAGACTAACTTAACTATAATTTATCAAAGTGTTAATTGATAAGTACCCTCCTCATTTTAACTTTTTACCTTTCAAACCACCAAACGTCTGGTAAGAAATTTATCCAATCGCCATAAGCTGGCAGATAATCTGGGTATTTTAAGTTTGAATCATGGGCAAGCATAGAATAGGGCGAGTACCAAATTGGCACTACATATCTTCCAGAAGTTAATATTCGATCTAAAGCCCTAACTGCAGATATATAATCCTCTCTATCTGGAGAGTTTAACATAAGTCTTACCATCTCTTCTGCTGCCGTAGAATTGATACCCATCCAATTTCTAGAGCCTGGATTATTAACACCACTTGAGCCCCAATATAAAAGTTGTTCGTTGCCAGGGCTTAATGATAAACCTCGCCTATAGTATGTCATATCAAAGTCATAGAGGTTGGTCCGCTCTTTATATTGAGCGCTATCAATAATTGTGACCTTAGGAAATATCCCCAATCGTTTAAGCGACTCTAAATATATATTAGCAATAGCTTTTAGTTCAGAGCTCCCTTGTCTTAAAAGAATCTCAAATGAGAATGATTTATTATTACTATCTCTCAAAATTCCATCAACCACCCTATAACCTGCCTCCTCTAGCAAGTTAGAGGCTTTGATTATACCAGCTCTATTTCGTTCAGAACCATTTGAAATCGGTAGATCATACCCTTCTAGTGCTCCAGGCAATAACTCATTTGAAAATGGTAATAAAAAGTCTTTTACTTTCCCAACAGCTGGCCCCTCCTCTTTACCCAGTACTGAATTTGAAAAATAAGAAGTAACTCTTGGCATTTTTCCGTTATTTAATTTTTTATTTATAAATTCGAAATTAAAAGCTTGGATTAATGCTTCTCGCACACGCCAGTCTTTAAATAAGGGTTTCCTAGTATTCATCACAAAGCCCGATATCCCGGAAGGCCTCTTATGTGGAATTATTGACTTTGTAATTTCTCCATTTTTTATTTTAGGAAAGTCGTACTGTTGATCCCATTTCGCACCATTAGATTCACGTAAAGAGCTTAGTTTTCCAATTTTAAACGCTTCTTTAAGAGCGTTACCATCTGCAAAAAATTCTATTCTAATTTCATCAACATTGTTAGTGCCACGACGAAACGGTAGATCCCTACCCCAATAATTCTTATTTCTTTTAAGTCTTATGAATTTTCCAGCCTCAAAATCCCTAATTACGTAAGGCGCGGTCGAGATGGGTACCATCTGCAGACCACTTTCCTTAAAACTATGCTCTTGCCACTGTGCTTTTTTCAAGATCGGCCTTAAACCCATAATTAGAGCTAGCTCTCTGTCAGGTTCATTAAATACAAATTTAACCTTTTGGTTTGAAATTTTTTCAGATTTTTTGATTTTTTTCCAAGTATTAGCGTATCGTGGGTGCCCAATTGTTCCAAGTGTTTCGTACGACCACAATACATCATCAGCGGTAACAATGGATCCATCAGAAAACTTGGCACCTTTTCTAATGGTAAACTCCACCCATAGACCCTTGGGATCAACTTCTATCGATTCGGCAAGTAAACCATAAAGAGTAAACGGTTCGTCCCAACTTCTACCCATAAGGCTTTCATAGGCTAAAAAACGAAGTTGCCAGGGTACCCTTCCCTTTCTGATGTGAGGATTAAGGGAATCAAAGCTCCCAACTTCGCCAGTAACATAAACCCCTCCTTTTGGTGCATTTTTGTTTACGTAAGGAAGGGACACAAAATCTTGTGGTAAAGCAGGCTTTCCATACATAGATATCCCATGCTGCGCTTCAGCGATGACATTTAAAGAACAAAAAAAACTAAAACAAAGAAGTGTTAAAACTGATATTATTTTACCTTTAGTTTTCATTACTTGGACCTCGATAAGTTGTTGTAATAATACTAGTTAACTAAAAATTTATAATATTAAAACTTTTAACTTTGACTTACTTTCTAATTTCTTTATAAACAGTTTACTGCTCGATAGGTTTCTGCCTGTATGAAACCTGCCTCAATAACTCAGCGCCAGCTTCGGCTGGCGTTTTTTTTTGATAAACTAAGTTCTCACATTCTCTCTACATCTACATACTTAAAAAGTAATCAGTTTATTCAATCTTTAAATAAATAAAACTAATTTGCTTCACTCTAAAATTACTAACTGACCAAAAAAAAACCTATCATAATTTGGTATCATGTATCCTTATTTTAATTAAAGATATGCAATAAATAACTTTATTGAATTATAGAATTTAAATAATAATTTAATTTAAGTACATTTTAATAAATTTTAGGTTGCAAATCTCATAAGTTGAGACCATCATCGGTTAAGCTTGATTAAAATTGATCAATAGCTGTCAAAAATAAACTAAGGAGGAATGTTAATATGAAACGTCGTAAATTTATTACAGGAGCCGCATTGGCTGGTACTGGAGTTGCGTTAGCAGCACCGGCAATTGCTCAAGGTGTTAAAACCATCACAGTTGTATCTACTTGGCCTAGGGATTTTCCAGGACTAGGTATCTCAGCACAACGTCTTTGTGCTCGTATTGATGCAATTTCAGGTGGAGCTCTTAAAACTGAGTATTTTGCTGCAGGAGAAAAAGTTGGAGCTTTTGATAGCTTTGATGAAGTTGCCGCAGGAAATTCACACGCATATATCGCTGCTGAGTACTACTGGGGTGGAAAGCATGCCGCATACAACTACTTCACATCAGTACCTTTCGGGATGACTACTCCTGAGTGGAACGCATGGATCAAGTTCAAGGGTGGTCAAGAGCTATGGGATGAGCTCGCATCTGGATTCAATTTGAAAGCTCTTACTTGTGGCGGTACTGGCGCTCAGTGTGGCGGTTGGTTTAATAAAGAAATTAATTCTCCTGAGGATTTGCAAGGTCTAAAAATGCGAATTCCTGGACTTGGAGGAACGGTTCTTTCAAAACTAGGTGTTTCAACTGTATCACTTCCAGGCGGACAAATTTATGAAAACCTTGTTTCTGGATCTATTGATGCTACTGAGTGGGTGGGCCCATACAATGATTACTTCATGAAGTTTTATGAAGCTGCCCAGTACTACTATACAGGTGGAATGCACGAGCCAGGTGGAGGTCTTGGCTTTGGAATGAACTTAGATTTCTGGAATAATCTTACAGACCACGAAAGAGCTGTAATTGAAGCCGCATGCATGGAAGAGAATGCTGCTCAACCAGAAGAAGCGATGGCAAACAATGGAACTTATCTTAAAAAGTTAGTTGATGATCATGGAACAAAACTTCGATCCTTCAATGATGATGTTTGGGATGCGTTTGGTGATGCCGCTGCTGAAGTTTTCGAGGAAACTCGTCAACACTCAGATCTAGCTGCAAGAGTAAATGATTCTTACCAAGCTGCCCTTAGGGATATTGGTGGTTTCCGAGCGATTGCTGAGATCGAGTTTTCCAGCCAACGTAATAGAGTTTTAGGTTTAACTTAAAACCCTTTAAATCAAAAAAATAGGGAGTTGCATTTAATTGTGGCTCCCTAAAAATTGATAGACTAGATTTGACTGTATTTCGTCCGGAGTAACTTGATGGTTCCATCAACCCCCACCTCTCAAACTACATTAGATGGCCAGCCGGCTATACTAGTTCGTTCCGTAGGCTGGTTAACTTTAGCATTTTTAGTAGCTTTTCTGATAAATAATATCTTACTATTAGGATTTGGGATTCCTTCGGGGCGAGAGTTATTTTCTGATCCATCTATTAGAAACTTAATACAGCCCTTAGTTTATGTTATTTGCTTTCTAAGTATAATTTATTGGGTAAATAAAACACCAAATAGAACTTTACGTACTGACGCAATTCAAATCACAAACTTCAATACTTACTTTATCCGTGCTTGCTTTTTTTCAGTCTTATTTGTTGGAGTAGTAGATGCGTCCATTGCCTGGCTCCGAGTGGAAAGTTTACTGCCAGTATTGTTTAATGAGGCTACAGCATCAGCTCTCCTACGTTCTAGTTTTATAGGAACAATGATACATATCCCTCTTATAATTTTAGGTTTTATTATTGCATTGTTCACCCGTACCTTAGGATTTTTTTGGCTTGCATTAATGATTGTTGGAGCAGAGCTTTTGATAGTTATTTCAAGGTTTGTTTTTTCTTATGAACAATCTCTTATGGGAGATTTAGTGCGGTACTGGTATGCCGCACTCTTTTTATTTGCTTCTGCATACACGCTTCTCCAGGAGGGCCACGTCAGGGTGGATATTCTATACTCTGGGTTCAATTCTCGAAAAAAAGGTAAAGTAAACGCTTACGGCTCAGTATTTCTTGGAATGATGACAGCTATAACAATATTTTTAATTTGTCTCTGGTCTAAGCAGGCGATTGTTAATTCACCAGTAATGAATTTTGAAGTCACACAAACTGGAACTGCGGGTATGTATACAAAATACCAAATGGCTGCATTCTTATTGATTTTTGCTATTACAATGCAAATACAATTCGTAAGTTCTTTTTTAGAATCCGTAGCTGATATTAGAAATGAGCCAGGTAAGCGAGAAGTCGCTCCTATTTCACACTAAGGAAAAATCAATGGAATTATTTTTTCTAGCAGTACTTGTAATAATAATGGCTACAGCACTCGGCTCTGGTTACCCTGTAGCTTTTGCTTTGCCTGGTGCAGCTATAATAACAATTATTCTTGCCGGAGTATCTGGTCTAGTTTTCTCAGGAGATCCATCTGCCTACTTTCATCAAGGAGGACCGTCTCAATGGCTATCCTCGGGAGTGACAAACCTCAGAGGAGTTTATTGGGAAGTTGAAAGAGATACATTGATAGCAATCCCATTATTTATTTTTATGGGTATTATGCTTCAAAAGTCTAAAATTGCTGAAGATCTTTTAGTAACAATGGCTAACCTTTTTGGCCCTGTCCCTGGTGGACTTGGAATATCAGTTGTATTTGTGGGCGCACTGTTAGCTGCAACCACTGGAATAGTTGGGGCTACTGTTGTGGCTATGGGCCTCATATCCTTACCTGCTATGCTAAGAAACAATTATTCCAAACCACTTGCATCTGGCACAATTGCTGCATCTGGAACTTTAGGCCAAATAATACCACCATCTATTGTTCTTATTATACTGGCAGATCAACTGGCATCAGCCGCTGATCAAGCTGGTACAGCTCGCAAACTGCTACACAAAGAGGCAACCGGTGAGCTCTCGATGCCCAGTATGTTTGATGTTGGCTCTACAAGTGCTGGAGAAATGTTTTTAGGGGCTCTGGTTCCTGGAATTGTTTTAGTCGCCGTATATATGCTATTTATTTTAGTTTTTGCTACTTTCTTTCCAAAGGCGGCACCTGCAGTAAGATATAAAGGTGTAATGGATCTAAAGTTTTGGGGTGGTTGTGTATTAACTATAGTTCCTCCACTAGGACTTATTTTTTTAGTTCTTGGGTCGATTATTACTGGAATAGCCACAGTAAACCAAGCAGGTGCAATCGGCGCCTCTGGTGCACTAATAATGGCGGGTTATCGCTTGATAGAGGGGACTAAGGCAAGATATTACCCTGCAATTCTTGCAATACTATCAATACTTTTGATTGCTTTTTGTTTATCAAATTACACCATGAATGTTAAAGCGATTATCGTTAATGGCGGTAATAGTACAGGTATCTGGTTGGGTCTATTAGCGACATTAGGTCTAATTACCTCACTGGTTTGGAGTGGACTTAGAGTATTAAAACTAAACAATACGCTTCATGAAGTAATGATTGAAACAGCGAAAACAACATCACTAGTATTTATTATTCTACTCGGTGCAGCAATGTTAACAGCTGCGTTTAGAGCCTTTGGCGGTGAGGACCTTGTTAGGGACTTCCTAAACTCTCTACCAGGCGGTTTTTGGGCAAAGTTTGTTATAGTTATGGCTGTTATCTTTGTACTAGGTTTCTTTTTAGACTTTATTGAAATTGCTGTTGTCGTCGTGCCAATCGTAGCACCTATACTCCTCGCAGATCCATCTGCTAATATAACTGCAGTATGGTTAGGCGTAATGATTGGACTAAATATTCAGACCTCATTTCTAACTCCACCATTTGGTTTTGCACTATTTTATCTCAGGGGAGTGGCTCCATCATCTGTCAGAACTGTTGATATATATAAGGGTGTAATCGCATTTATCTGCTTACAATTAATTGCACTTGGAATTGTTGGATACTACCCGCAACTTGTTAATTATTTGCCAAATAGAATGAGCCTTTTGGGAGAATCTTCTCCACCACCAAGAAATCCCAAACTTCAAATCTGTCTAGAAGAGTATTCTAATCTCGAAGTAATTGATAACAAAGATCAAATTTTAGGTACCATAGCTAAAGCTAAAGCGTTAGATTTAACATTTCTACCAAAGAAAATTTCATCAAATCTAACAGGGGCATTTAGCTCCGCAGAGACCGCCCTTGTACAATTGGATCAAATATTTATTGCAGAAAAATTAGTCAAAGATAATACTTCCAGTTACCGACCATTATTAATTGTTGTTCGTGGTATTGAAAGTGCGATCAGGAGCGCAGAAAATGAGTCAAAAGAGCTAAAAGGTTCATTGGCATATTTGAAATCTGAAGAAGATGTCA
>MDSY01087981.1_pt1 | contig 13431 bp, 17 predicted proteins | sample 811131 | NCBI WGS metagenome assembly MDSY01 (sample SAMN05326643, study PRJNA326480) | marine metagenome | isolation source: seawater | place: Atlantic Ocean: South West | collected 2010
CCTAAATCCATAAGCACATCTGGACGGCGCGCAGAACAACCATCTTGTATTCTTTTATCTAAAATCCAAGTCGCATCTGGATATCTTTGCGTAATTGCTAATGCGACTTCTTTTTCTTTTGTTTTATAATTGCGGTGCGCTGGTTTGTCAGCGTTGCGTGGATCGTTAATGAAGCAAGGCATACAATATCCTTCATATTTTGGAATTGCTCTTGTATCACACCAATCATTTTTACATAAGGATGACCCCCCACACTCTTTACATTGTGATTTTTGTTTGTCGTGTTTGCAAAAATCAGACCCCCCACACTCTTTGCATTTTGATTTTTGTTTGTCGTGTTTGCAAATTTGAGACCCCCCACACTCTTTACATTGTGATTTTTGTTTGTCGTGTTTGCAAATTTGAGACCCCCCACACTCTTTACATTGTGATTTTCTTTTGTCGTGTTTGCAAATTTCAGCCCCCCCACACTCTTTGCATTTTGATTTTTGTTTGCTGTGTTCGCAAAGTAATCTATATCCATCCCAAGTACCTTTTTTCTCTTTTTTATTTATATAGATTTGACCTTTCACTCGGTCTTCTCTTTTGGGGGGTAATTCGGGTATGGTTTCTTGGCGATGTTCGCATTCGCTATCAGCGCAACCGCATGTTGAACGGGCAAATGCGCCAGGTATATTTGACATTTATTTAAATTAATTATTATTATAATAATTAATTTAAATCAATTTTACTTAATTAACGCAGAATAAAATTATCATCACAATATTCTTTAATCACCTTCATATCAGGTATGGTTCGCTTAGGAGTTTTCCATTTTCTATCTCTAATCCAAATAAATTCTATTTCATTTTCAAGACAAGTGTTTAATGAAAATGAGAAATTCTGATTTAATTCTTCTGCATTTATTTTATTTTTTTTTGTATACATTTCAATTAAATACAATTCATACGCTTTTTTGTTATTAGGTGCTTTTAGAACAAACATGGATAACATTTTAGAAATCTCTCCACATATGATAATATCTAAAAAATATACTCCTGCTTTAACATTATTAATACCTGCAATAGCTGTTAATTTATCTTTATACATAGAGCGAGTTTTCGTTAAGTATTTGTCAAAATCTTTAGAAAATACATCAGCACGAGTTCTCATTACGTATTTAAATCCTAATTTCTCAGCTTCTAATATACCGTTTCTAATAGGTAATAATTGACGATTGTGTTTATGTTGATCGTTTTTTAAGTATTCTTCGTCGTTTAGTAAGATAATAAAGTTATCATTTTTAAGTTTTTCAATTAATTCGCTTGGAGTATCCTTCCATGTAGAAATAAGTTTATTAGATATATTTTTGTAAGATTCGATTAATCTATCAGTAAAATTAGCATTTAATTGCCCTGTTATGAGTATAATTGTATCATTCATTTATATAATAATATAATTATTTTTTATATAAATGAGAATGAATATATATATATTATATTATGAGATACCCGAAATTTTCTGAATTTATTAAATTTTTATATGGGTCAGTTTTCTGTATTTTTTGTAAAGGTTTATATTATAAGCTTTATAACATGGAGTTTGTTTGTAATAATTCAAATACAAATTATGATAAAAAAACATATGAAACAGAACAAACACTTGAAAAAAAAGTAGAAAATATAGTAAGAGAACATGTAAATAAGGAAACAAATAGTAGCACAACCGATTTAAATAAAAATTATGTGATTATTGACAAAAAAAAAGAGAATAATGATGATAATAAAAAAACAGATGATAAATCAAATAGTAAAATAAGTAACGATGAAATAAATGCGTGTAGTTATTATATGCTAGGTGAATGGTTACAAAAGAATCAATAAAAAAATTGAAATCTATTTTTATAAATTAAAATAATCAAAAACTAATACTATGCCTCGGATACGTATCGTAAAAAGAGTTAAAATTAAAAACTATAATTTAGATATGGAACAAAAAAAAAATAAAAAATTAACTTCCAAACAGCAAGAGGTTGACCGAGTATTTGCTCCGAATAGCAACGGGTATTCCGAGTGGATTACTCGTGAAATTCTGGATACCAACGATAAACTTTCTTTAGGAAAAAACGGGGCAGGGCGTCATGGAATTTTCTTTGGAGACGCGCGTTATATATGGGAGAAGGATACGCGCGGTACAACAACCTCAGCTCTTCGATTACAAGGTTTTAGTGAAGACTATCTTCATGGAGCAGAACGACCTATTCGTGATGACATACACGCGTTTCATAAACCCAGCGGCGCTGCGTGTATCGTTTGTGGTAGTAAAAGTTCTCTTTGTACGGATCACAAAAATGATCTTTACAATGATCGCCGTGTTTTAAATCGCGAAACCCAAACCCCCGAAGACTTTCAATGTTTATGTAATCATTGTAATTTACAAAAACGAAGAATTGCTGTTGCCACTAGACAAACCAACAAACGATACGGAGCAACCAACATACCTCAACTCGCTTGGCTCGGAGTGGATTTCATTGAGGGCGATGAAACTTTTGATCCCAAAGATCCTAACGCAATGGTAGGAACTTATTGGTACGATCCTGTGCTATTTTTAAAACGAGCACAAGAAATTTACATTGAGCGAATTAACTCAAATAAATAGGTAATATATTCGAAAGTTCTGTTGTATTAATAGCATTATTTCCAAAATATAATTGAATAAACTCCTTTGTTCTTTCATCTTCTAAGGAGTTTATAATTTTTTCATATTGTTCTAGAATAACATTTTTTTCTATAGATCTAGTATAATTAATACAAATTAAGTGGTTTTCTATTAAATATTCATAATCAACGTCGATTAAACAATAGTTAAATTTATATTTTGCCATGATACCGTATCCTCTATTTACAACAAGAGTAGGTAGAGTTGTTCCTTTTTTATCAATAAAATTTTTTTTATCCTCATTCTTATACGATTTTACATCCAATTTATTTTCTGTAATATCAGAACTATAAATTAATCTAGTTTTACTTTTATCATTTGATAAAATATCTTTACATTGATTCCATACAATGGTGCCAACATTGACAGAAAAACCTAATTCATTTAATGTTTTAGATCCTTTGTTTAATTCATTTAATCTTTTTATAGCGTAGGGAAACCCAAATATTGTATAATTATTAATTGAAAAAGTAAATTTACATTTACTTTTGTTAGGATTACTTTTCTGAACTATTAAAATAATAGTATCTTGTTGGGTATCATTAAAATTTTCTTGACAATTAATTATATTTATAATTTTATAGTTTTTTTTAATAAAAACCCTAGTTTTTTCGTAATATAAACAATTAATAAATCCTTTTGGAAGGATAAAACTCATGATACCTTTATCGTTCAATAATTCTAATGATTTAATTATAAAAAGGATAAATATATTTGGACGCCCGTCAAAATAGTCATAGTATTTAGAATGAACTTCCCATTTTTTCATAACAAAGTAAGGGGGGTTTCCAATTATTAAATCATATTTTTTATCTTCGTTAAATTTCAAAAAGTCTGAATTATATAGTTTAATAGTTTCATTCGTTTTTTCTTTAATTGCTTCAAATATTTTAATATTATTTTCAATACCCGTTATTTGTATGTTAGGATATAGAGAATGAATTTCGTCAATATATTCACAGGACCCACAAGATGGTTCTAATACAGATTTTATATTTTTAAAATAATTTTTAATAGCATTTAGGTTTTCCTTTATAGTTTTAGGTGGTGTAAAAAATATACCTTCTTCTTTTTTTGTTTGCTTATTAATTTCTTTGGTTAAAGAAATCGATATATTATTGTATGTTATAGTTTTATCACTATTCATAGTCATTTAATATATTATTGATGTAATATATTAAAATAGTTTTGAAATGTAAACTATATTAGTTTTTGAAAATAAGTTTATTTAGCGTAGTATCTACACAAAATACGCGATGAAATACGATTCCAACAACTATCATAAAAAAACTAGCTCCAAAAAAGGTAAGTTCTGTATATAATGATAGGAACCAAGCAAAAGCAAGTGTCATTAGTAAATCCACTATAGCTATATCAAATAATCTATATGAATGGATCCCTGTTCCAGGTTTTCCAAATATATCCTTGTATTTACATAAATTCATTTATATTATACAAATATAATAGTTTACACAATAGTATAGTTTACTACAATAGGTTTATCTGGAAGATTATAGTAAAATTTTCTTACAAACTTAGCAAAGTAAAACTGGAAAAATAGTAATAATGATGCATAATATATATGATAAGATAATGTGTATGGTATATTACTATGAGGATATCTTTCTTCATATGAATTTCTTATATTTTTATTAAATTTTAAAAGTAATATATACACTAAAATACAGGTTTTTCCTAGTAATTGTATGTATTGATAACAAAGGTAATAGATTATTTTTCGTTTATTAAATGTATGTGCTCCATTATATCCACAGTAACATACAAGAGAAATGATTATAAAATAATAAAAACCATACATTAAATATATAAAATTACATATAAAATCAAATACGCATATACATTTAATAAAATTAGCATCACGCTGTATATTTTTTGCCAAAGTGTAAGTAGGTTCAGGTATAATAATGGGATTTGTGCAATCAGTAATTTTAACACTAGTAGCTATTGCCGAAGGCATAATAATATGTTCTTGATTGAAACTTTTATCATTAGGAATGTAAGCTTTTACATATGGATTATTTGCTTCTAATATTGGCAGGTATGGCTCTAAATCTTCATCTTCAGAGCTTGAACCGTCGTTTAAAATTATAGACATATGTATATAAATATTAATAATATTTTAATTCATATTATTAATACAATTAATATAAAAGTAAAGCAATAATTAAACTAATGAATCGTATAATAAAACCGTTGTATCAGTCTAAACGAACTTTATATACAATGCCAGAGATTTCATCCAAGTATAATGAATATATTCAATTCGCAATTTCAGGAACAAACTGTTTATTAATAGTTTCTATATTAGGATTTATGGAACAATATAATGAAAAAATGAAAATAATGCATCATTGTAATGAATCGTTGCAAATATTATTAAAAGAATGTAATAAAAATAAGAAACCACAAAATAGTTTAATTATAAACATAGATGACAATAATAACGGTTAAGAAATAATTTTATTAACATTATTGATTTCTTGTTGTATAATAAAGTTAAATCGATTTAAGTCTTGCATGGCTTGTTTGGCCCAAGTATAATCTGTTTCTGAAAAGTCGTACCATACCATATCAAAGCTATTTTCATTAATGTATACATTAATTTGTTTATTAAAATCATTAATCCACGCTTTATAAAATATTTTATATAACTTATCAAAATCCATTGTAAATTTTTTTATATACGCACAGACGTCACTGTTTAACATATCAAATGGATTTTTACACAATAAATCAAAATTGTTTTCAGTTTTAATAGTAATAAAATTTTTTTGTTCGACGGTTAATTTCATTTCATTTAAAAGAAATCCTTCTATATTTTTAGGCATATCATTAAAATTCCAATCCATGGTTGAGGTAGAAACATAAAATACTTTTGGTTTAAAATAAATTAATGCTATTTTAGTTATATCGCTATCCATTATATTGAATTAATATTATTAGAATAATTTTAATTCAATTTATGTACTATATACATAAATGTTTGATGTCCGTCTACCAAAAAGGTTTCTAGATTATCTCCTTGAGAAATAATTTGATCTATAACTACCCAATTATCATATTTCATTTTTCCTATATCTTCTATAACAATCCATCCATTAACATTTAAATTTTCTAGCCCAAATTGTAAAGTATTTAAATTCGCACATACATTATGTAATCCGTCGTCAATAATTAAATCATATTTTACATTTTCAAATGTTTTGGTTAATTCTCTAAAAGTAGGTGGCTGCATTTGGTCTACATAAGTAGTTTTAATTCTATCTTCTGTAAATAAAATCTTTTTATCTATATCTGCTCCGTAAATATTTGAATGTGGTAAAAAATCCTTAAATGCTCTTAATGATGCGCCAGGAGAACCTTCTTCTCCCATATTAGAAGCAACATTAATATCGTTTGTTCCAAGTCCAATTTCTAAAACATTTAAACGTTCGTTTCTTCCTAATTGCTTTAGTATACTATTGTAAAGAAAATGATAATTATGAAATCTAGGTTTTTTTGGATTATTGGCTTTATCAGAGTTATATTTATTAAATAACCCACCTAGTTCATCAGCAGAACCATCGTTAAAATTACTAATATGGTATTTTTTAACAACAGGTGCTTTTACAGTATTTATTAATTTATACATTTGCGGAATAAATTGTCTAGCAGCTTCCGCCCAATATTGTTTGTTTTGATTGTCTCCAGCAGAATCACTTGAAAAGTTTTTCTTAAGAATAGCAACCGACATTATAATTATTTATTTTATTTTTTATACCATATAATTACGTATTAAATATATAAAGATTGATTAATTGCAATATATTTTAATGTATTTTCTTGTATTTTTTTACATTTAGTTAACAATTCCATATCATTAATTAGTTCAGCTATATCTTCTACTTCACTTGTAATATTATTAATTTTTAATATAGCTTTTATAAATTCTCCTAAAAATATTTCTTTTTCGTAATATATTTTTTGAACCAATTCTTTACATGATTGTTCGTTGCTACATTTACACCATTCCATTACGTATAAAATTAAATCATAATGTATATTATAATCTTCTCCTGTAGATAGATTATATTTGCTTTCATTGTTAAAATGTTTGTCATATTCATCTTGAAGATTATCAATTGTATTAAATAAATCATCTCTACATTTTGGTATAGACATACATTTTTTATCATCTTTTATTGAAATACTTGTAAAACAACTAAATACTCCAGCTAATTCAATATAATCTAAACTAGAAAAATTATCTGTTTTATACATTGTTTCAGCCATAGCCAGTCCATGAACTTCTTTTAAATTTGCTGCAATATGTCCCATAGGTGTTAGTCCTATAAAGGAGGTTTCTGGTATAACTTCAATAAACATATTATCCAGCAAATATTGTTTAAGTCTCTCTATTCCATCATTAATATAGTTATTTATTTCAGATAATTCAGTTTTTAGACTGTATAAATGTTTGCATAAATATTTATGATGCTCTATTATTTCTGTATCCTCATAAAGGGTAGGGTGTAATGTTTTTGTAGATTTAATATGTGCTAAGAGTTTCTTTTTTGTTTTATTATTTGCATACTCTAGCTTTGATTCACAATCTCTAATATCATTTATAATGGATTCGGATGTTTTAAGTTTCTTTATTAAAATATCATACTCCTTTTTATTAGTTTCAACCTTGGATATTTCTAGATTGAAATTATTTATTTCGTTAGTAATATCATTAATTATCATGCTAGTACCAGTGTATTCTATAATAGAATTCTGATAAACAGGTAATGCGTTTAGTAGAAAGTTAAACGACATTTTAAATTTAGACCTAAGTTTATCTGGAGTATTACTTAACATTTTTTCATAGTCAGTGGCACTTGGTAAATCAAATAGATTATTTAAATGAATTACTACGCCTTTAGTATCAAATCCTCTGCGTCCAGCGCGACCAGCTTGTTGAGTATATTCGTGAGAATATAAATAACGTATATCTGTGCCATCAAATTTATTAACATCTGTAAATATAACCGTTTTGGTAGGCATATTTAAACCTACTGAAAACGTTTCAGTAGCAAATAATAATTGGACGAACCCTTTTGAAAAAAGAATTTCTACCATTTCTCTTAATATAGGTATAATACCAGAGTGATGAATAGCAATACCTTTTTCCAATAAACCAACCATAAAAGTAAATTCAGGTAATAGAATAAATTCTTTGTAATTAGACAGTTTCATTAAAATTTTTTCACATTCTTTTTTTACAATTTGAGCGTTTTTTGGATCTGTATGAAGTTTGGCAGTTATTTCACTAGCATAATTTTCAACGTTTCTTCTTGAATATACAAAACAAATTGCAGGAAGCAAAGTATTATTTTTCAAATATTTAACCACTTGATTTAAAACCCCAGCTTTTCTAGGATTAATTCTATTCTTTTCAATGTAATTTTTTACTTTTTTAACCTTGGAATAGGATTCTTGCATAAAAGGAGTTTTTCCTTTCTTAACCAATGATAAACAATTAGAATTATTTTCTATAAATGATTTCATTTTTGGATCTTTTATTTTTTTAATGTCGCTGCTATTAACAGTTAACCATAAATAATGTTCTAGAGGGACAGCTCTAATAGAACAAGGAGTTAATACTACTTGTTTTTGTTTTTTGATATCTTCTACCCATTTGGCAAAAACATGAGGTTTATCAATAGTTGCTGAAAGCATAATGAATTGAACTGTTGCAGGCGTCAACATAAAACATTCTTCCCATACTGTTCCACGATCAGCATCGTTAATATAATGAACTTCGTCAAATACAATTGCTCCCACATCATTTTCTATATCAATGTTAAAATCTAGTGAAGGAATATTTGATACACCTTTGTTAGATAATTCTCGTTGATACAGATTATTTCGCAGGATTTCAGTTGTCATAATTAATACATCTGCCTCAGGATTGTCCTTAATATCTCCAGTTAAAATACCGAAAGAAATATCAGGATATTTTTGTGTAAATTCATAGTATTTTTGATTTGAAAGAGCCTTGATAGGCGATGTATATATAACCTTTTTTTGTTTAGTTTTAAAATATTCAATTGCAAATTCAGCAGGAGTTGTTTTTCCAGAACCGGTTGGTGCTGTAACTAAACTATGATCTCCATCCACAATCGCTCGTATGGCATATTTTTGCCAAATACTTAGTTCAAATGAAAAAAATTTAAAATATTTTTCATATGAATCAAAATTTTCCGCAGCTGTATTTTCCGGCGCTACAAAAACCATCTTATTTATACTAATATTATATTATTAAGTAGGTTTGATATAATGTTAATTTGCTATACCATTTCTTTCTTTTTTTTCTTCTTTTTTTTCTTTTCTTTGTCTTCGTGTCCCTTTTTTCCGTGCTTTCTCATAGTACCAGCTCCTTCTTTAAATGTCTCGGTTATTAAATTGCTAGGAGGTGAAAACATACACGCTACTAAAAGTATTCCTAAAAGTAACGCTAAAGCGTTTTTTTTAGCAAACCCTGTTATTGTTTTCAAAGTTAGTTTCATTATATATAATACATAATATTTTATTATATATAAACTAAAAATTGAACTACAGATACTTTTGTATTATAATACAAACCATGAGTCATTCAGCGAATCATCAAGATTGGGAAACAGTTGTTTTGAAAAAACCCGCGCATCTTTTGCCTGGTGCTAAAAAAGGTGGCGGGGGTGGAGGTCCAAAACCACCGCAAGAAGGCGATGAATTTAAACTACCAAAGATCGGTAATAACTTAAAAGTTGCAATTATGCAGGCGCGGGTGGCGAAGAAAATGTCGCAAAAGGATTTCGCGCAGAAATTGGGTGTGCCCGTAGATATTGTGAATAAATATGAGAGTGGAAAAATTGTTCCAGATAATAAATTTATTGCTAAAATGGAAAGAACTCTAGGCACGAAACTTCCTCGGGCTATAAAACCTAAGAAATAGGTTTAAATAATGGTTAATGATATAAATATATAATGAATATAATTGAAGTAATATTTAGGGCTTGGGTAAGTATATATTTATTATTTTTATTTCCAATTAGTCCCTTTTTAGATTTAGTGTTAAAAACAACGCATAATTTTTTTGTAAATTCACATATACCTCAGATTACCGCGGAAAATAATAGTGATGTTTTAAATATTCAAAGGTGTAATAGAAATCGATAAAACGGTATTATACTTTACCAAAAATGTAAAAATTGAAGCAAAAAAAATGGTATAAATTATTTACAAAAATGTCTTCGCCATTTGATGATGAAGTTTTTGTCAATGCGATGGAAGCTATTTTAAAGATTTCAAAAAACAGTTCAAATGGATTGCTTGGGCGAATGGAAACAACAGATAAAGATAAGAATCCAATACTTTATTATTCCTATGACAGTGCTCTTTCTTATTTAACATATAAAACATTAAAAGAGGACTTTGATGAATCAGACCCTGTTATACAAAATCTTATTAAACGAGTTAAATCAAATATAGAAATTATCAAAGAGAACGGAAATTAGTTATCATCTTCATCATCTTCATCATATTCATCATGTTTATATTTTTCACACATTTGGGTTAATATAGATTTATCGAATCCGTTTTTTTTAAATATTTTTTTAATTACATTTTTACGTAATGAACTATCCAAATCGTTTAAATCGTTTAATATATGAAGAGGATATCCATTCATCTTAAGCATATGATACATATTAGCATTATTCTTTATTAATAATTCAATTATAGATAACGGTATATCAGTATTAACACACGCCATATCTAATGGAGAAATATTCGTTCTACATCGCATAGCTCCATATGTACTATTTAAACTTTCAGGATGAATTCTAATTATTTCTAATATATCTTTTTCCATAAAAGAATGAAAACTATTATATGTCGACATCGTGTAAGGTAAATGACAACCAGAAGATAAGATATCAATTAGAATAGGTAATGGTGATTTAAATAGTGAGTTTTCCCACCATTTTTGATAAATATTGTATTTTTTAATTAGTTCATATAAAATAGCTAAATCTTTACACTGATTATAATTGGTTGAGTGAAAACACAAATATAATTTACAATTATCTCTACAGAATGTTTTAATATTTTTTCTAGATAAAAAGGTAGGTTTACATAAAAATTCTTCAACTATTTTGATAAGCTCGTGTGGTAAATAACTCATATTAATTTAATTATTAAAGATTATTAATAACTTCAATTTTATAATTAAAACATTTCTGCATCACTTTCTATATCGTATTCCATACTACTAATTTTGTGATTAATATTAATTTTAATGATTCTAAGAGTTATAACTCCTGTATAATGATTTATGATTTGGAATATTTTTAAAATACCACCGGATACTCCTATTATTTCAAAAATGGTTGTAGTATTTTCGGTTTTGTATAACCAATAATCGGATAAACATGCTACTAAAATAGAATTTGTAATAATTAAAATCCAAGTGTATGCCTTTTTAAAAGCATTTCTAGTTTGTTCATTTATTTCTAAATTAGGAAGTAATTTTGTATTTAAAAACAAATCTTCATAATAAAGAGGTTTTGAATTACTAAATGTAATAATAATAGGAAAATTCCAAAAAAGTATAATACACATTAAAAAAACTAATAAGGGTAACGGTATAAGGTGTCTATACTTTGGTAGAAAAAATACAGATAATCCAAATAAAATGGGTAAAAAACCACGTTTAATATTTTTTTTTTGTAGAATATCATTACGTGACGGAAATTTCATTATATATAATAACTTTTTTTATTATATTCTAAATAATATAAAGACATATATATTATATACAGTATAACGATGAGCGATAAGGGGACTAACAGCGCTGACAGCCACTGCACCGGCGTAGTAAAATGGTTTAATAATCGTGCAGGTTACGGATTTGTAACAGCAGCAGATGGAGAGAAAGAAGGTACTGACATTTTCGTTCATCATAGTTCGATAGTAGTAGAAAAAGAACAATATAAATATTTGGTTCAAGGGGAGTATGTAGAGTTTCTAATTATCCCAACTGAAGAGGGGGTAGAACATGAGGTTCAGGCAAGCGACATTCGTGGAATGCGTGGAGGTAAGTTGATGTGTGAGACACGATTTGATAATCGTCGTCCTCGCCGACCTCGTCGCCAAAATAATGAAGGTGAAGATGAAGGTGATGAGGAGGAGAATGCGGATGAGCCTCAGAAGGGAACCCGTCGTGGTGGGGGCGGTCCTCGTGAAGGACAAGATATGGGTTCAACCAATCGTCGCCCACGTAACAACCGCAACCGCAACCGCAACCGTAACAAGGAGCAAGAGGCTTCTAGTTAAATAATTAATAATATATTATAATATATGCATAATATAATATATGAAAACCAAAAAATGTAAACCTCTTAATTTAAAGAAAACATTTAAGAAGGATAAAAAAGTTATTAATACAGAGAATGAAAAATTAAAAAACTTATTGGATAAAAAATTAATAGGTAAAATATCAAAAGAATTCAAATCTCGAACAAAAGAGCATATAAAAACGCGTCCGGTTCAATTAGATTCATACAAATATTATTATGAATTAAAGAAGGGTAAAAGATATATAACGCATTATGTTATTGATTGTAATAACAAGCATCATAAGATGCTTGATTTAGAAAGTATGTGCGGTAGATCCAAGTTTTTTAGTCTAGGTGGATTTAGTATATCTAATAATGAAAAAAGAGTATGTTATTCCGTAGATAGAGTAGGAAATAGAGAATACTCCTTATTTTACAAAGATTTAACTGCGTCAGAAAATAAACAAGTTAAAATTGTTGATAAAGTAGCACCAGATTGTGTATGGTCTAGTGATTCCGAAAAAATATATTATATTCGATACGATAAGGCAGACATGAGACCTTGTAAAGTATATGTTTATGATTTAAATACTAAAAAACACGAAATGATATATGAAGAAAAAGACCATAAATATCAATTAACTCTTAGTGGAACTAGTGATAATAAATTTATTTATATTTCTTGTATTTCTAGAAAAAATGTAGATGTTGTATTAATTACACCTTGTGGTTTAAAACAACCCTTTAAAAGGAAACCAGACCATTTCTATTCGTTGCATCACAGACAAGATGTGTGGTACGTTTTAGAAAAGATAAATGGGGAAAGTAAAATATTAACCTCGAGAGATTTAAATAAATTCGAAACTTTTCTTGACTTTAAAGCGAATAAAACAATTAGATATATTTTTATGAAACAAAAATACCTTTTAATTGCTACACGGGAGGAGGGAATGTTATATCTTTATTTGTATAATTTTTGCAATCAAACATTTAAAAGAATGACCTTTTTAAAATACCGTCATCATTTTTTCTTGCCGTATATGTATAATTTTAATTTTGATAGCGATGAATTATATGTAAAATATAGTAGTTTTACAAAGCCAAATTCTCTTATAAAAATAAATATGGCTGAATTATCTAATGAACTTATTTATGAACGTCGTTATAAAGGATATAATGAAAAAAACTACAATGAAAAAATAGTCTATGTTAATAAAGATTTGGCTATAACTATGGTTTACAAAAATAAATTACTAAAAAATAATTCCAAGTGTGTTTTATACGGATACGGTTCTTATGGCGTGGTTCTAGAATCTTCTTTTGAAAAAGAGTTACCGTCGCTTTTAGATCGCGGGTTTATTTATTGCTTCGC
>MDSY01120991.1_pt1 | contig 13431 bp, 11 predicted proteins | sample 811131 | NCBI WGS metagenome assembly MDSY01 (sample SAMN05326643, study PRJNA326480) | marine metagenome | isolation source: seawater | place: Atlantic Ocean: South West | collected 2010
ATAACGGTCTCGGGCAGCATTTTTAAACAGACTGTCGCGGTAGCCAAATTCACAGCCAGCCCGATCAAATTCAACCAGCTCTCCCGAGAGCCTGTCCATAGCGGTCAGAGAGACGAATAGATCCCCTAACTCAACCCCGTAGGCGCCAATATTCTGAATCGCTGCAGCACCCATATTGCCGGGAATTAAGGAGAGGTTCTCCAAGCCGTACCAGCCCTGTTGCAGACAGTGCTGCACCTGGTCATGCCAGTTTTCACCGGCGCCAAAGGTGATATAAGCAGACCCATTCTCAAGCCGAGAACTGATCCCCTTTAGGTTTACCAGTATCACTAAGCCGGGGATATCCCCCGCCAAGACGATATTGCTGCCACCGCCAAGGGGAGTTACTGGCATATCTCGAGATCGGGCAAAAGCCAGTGCTGCCAACAGATCACTGTGATTCTCCACCGAGCAGAAATATTCCGCCTCAGCAGGCAGTGCCAGACTGTTGTAGGACTGCAGGGAAACCTTTTCGAGGATAGTTGGGGTCAAGGGGCGAGAGCCTCTGGATGGCTGACTTCGAGATGTTGCAATAGACCCAGAGAGGCCTCTTCAACTAAGCCGAAGACCAGCTCGAAGCCATCTTCGCCACCATAGTAAGGATCTGGCACCTCATGAACCGAGGGCTGCTCAGAAAAGTCTAAAAACAGACCCAAATGACCAGTGTAATCTTGAGGCTGCATATCCCGCAGATCCTTGAGATTGGCTCTGTCCATGGCAATAACATAATCAAATTGATCAAAGTCGGCACTGGTGACCAGTCGCGCCCGCAGTTGGCTTAGATCATAGCCCTTAGAGGCGGCCACTTGGGTAGTGCGCTTATCCGGTGCATGATCCAGATGCCAGTCTCCGGTACCCGCAGAGTCCACAGAAATTACGCTGCCATAACCGCGCTGCTCTACCAGTTTGGCAAATACACCGTGGGCAGTGGGTGAGCGACAGATATTCCCCAGACAAACAAATAACACCGATATTTTAGCTGCTGCAATGGTCATGAAAATCTCAGTCGTTTTATTATTAAGTTTCTTATTTAGATGCCATTTAATCTTAAAATATACTTTAAGTATTACTCGCAACCAATTGTTTTTGTTAATTATAAATAGTTAATAAATCCCTTGGTTAATTTGATGATAGCAACTCAATCAGCGCCTGCAGATCTTCCTCTGTATCCACTCCACCGGGCACTGGCTCCAGTGCCAGCGCTCCGTGAATAGCCACAGCCTGCCACATGAAACGCAGTTGCTCGAGCTTCTCCGTGGCCTCGATGGGCGCCACTGGCCAGGTGACAAAATCATTTAGTTCCCGCACTCGGTAGGCGTAGATGCCAATATGCCGAAGAAAGGTATAGTCCTTGGGCAGCGACGGCTCGCTATTAGCACCATCTATCAGGTCTCGAGGCCAAGGAATCGGCGCACGACTAAAATACAGTGCCAAAGATTGTTCATTAGTCACTAGCTTGACCACATTGGGATTACGCAAATCGGCATAGGTCTCGATGGGCTCTGCCAATGTCGCCACGCCAGCCTTGGGATTGGCGGCGAGATTACTGGCCACCTGATTGATCACTGTTGGGGGTATTAAGGGTTCGTCACCCTGCACATTGACAACGATGGCATCATCCGCCAAACCCAGTAGTGCCGCGACCTCTTGCAGTCGATCAGTGCCCGAGGGATGGTCGTCCCGAGTCATACAGACCTCTGCACCAAAGGCGATTGCCGCCGCTTCAATACGCGCATCATCGGTGGCGATCACAACCCGCTGGGCGGCGCTTTTGCCCGCCTGCTCCCAGACCCGCTGAATCATTGCCTTGCCGGCAATATCCCGCAGCGGCTTGCCCGGCAGTCGTGTGGAGCCAAAGCGCGCCGGAATAATCACTGTAAATTGCATATAACCTCTATTCTGTACTGGCTGATGTTGTGGGCTTAGCTGTTTGTGTCGTTGTGCAGCTGAGCCACCAATCTATCGATAAACGCATTTTCGATTTCCGCTTCAATCTCAAGAACCCAGAGATTAGGCACTGGCGTCTCAACTGCTTCAGCAACCAACTTGATCGCGTCTTTAGCGGTGATAATCACCGCCAAGTCATCTTCGAAAACCAAATCACCCCAGCTCAAAGCCTGATGATCGTCATGACTGTGCAGCTGCACCTCTAAACCCAGTTCCTCGAGAGTAAGAGAAAATCGCTGTGGGTTGCCGATGGCCGCAACTCCGTGCACCCGCTTCAATGGGTATTCCGTTAGCCACTGCTCAATTGGCTGGCTATCGGGATGATTAAATCGCCTCATCCTGCGCGGCACTATGGCCATTTGATCCCAGTGCATCTCCCCACCATCAACCACTGTGCCGGGGTCGCCATTGACGATCACAAAATCTGCCTCGCCCAATCGCCTTGGACTCTCCCGCAGGGGCCCGGCTGGCAGGCGGCGGCGATTACCAAAACCCCGCTGACCGTCCACAACCACTATCTCTATATCTCGGTGCAATCGGTAATGCTGCAATCCATCATCGCTGAGCACTAGGTCGCAACTGTGATGACTGAGCAGATAGGCAACTGCTGCCCTGCGATTGCCGTCCACCACCACCGGGCAATCCGCTAACTGGGCAATTAACTTTGGCTCATCGCCACTCTCGGTTACCGCGGTCCGAACATTCACTGACAGAGGGTATTTAGCAGCCTTGCCGCCATAGCCACGACTTACAACCCCTGGCTTATAACCACGCTGCTGCAGAGCTCTGACCAGCGCAACAATCAGCGGTGTCTTGCCACTGCCGCCGACTGAGATATTACCCACAACGATCACTGGCGCAGCATAACTCTGCCCCTGATAGCGCCACTGGAGATAACTGCGGCGCAGGGCTGAGATAGCACTAAACAGCCAAGACAGCGGCAGCATTAGCTTGAGCCACAGACTATCCTGCTGCCAGGCGTGGTTTATGCGCTGTTCGAGAGACAAGCCTAGGCGACCTCTGACTCATTGAACTGTTGTCGGTAGAGCTGAGAATAGCGACCCTCTAGGGCCAGCAGTTCAGCGTGACTGCCCTGCTCGATAATGCGACCGCTCTCCATAACTAGAATACGATCCGCTTTCTCGATTGTGCTGAGACGGTGGGCAATTACAAAGGTGGTGCGGGACTTCATCAACTCTTCCAGTGCCGCCTGAATATAGCGTTCAGAATCGGTATCTAGAGCCGAGGTGGCCTCATCCAGAATCAAGATTGGGGCGTCTTTTAACAGCGCTCGAGCAATAGCCAAACGCTGACGCTGGCCGCCGGAAAGCATTACACCATCATCGCCAATTATGGTCTCGTAGCCATCGGGCATCTGCTCAATAAAGCTATCAGCGTAGGCTATTTTGGCCGCCGCCTTAATCGTCTCAAGAGAGCGACCGGAGAGTTCACCATAGGCGATATTGTTGCGCACACTGTCATTAAACAGCGTGACATTCTGGCTTACCTGGGCAATATGCTTGCGCAAACTGGGCAATTTAAAGTCATTTACATCGACACCATCAAGAAGAATATGGCCTTCACCGTGATTGTAAAATCGCGTGATCAAGCTCGCCAATGTGGTCTTGCCACTGCCGGAAGAACCCACCAGCGCCACGGTCTCGCCGGGTTTGACACTAAAGTTTATATTCTCAAGAATCAGTGGCCCACTGTCGTTGTAACGGAAATTAATATCCTTAAATTCAACTGCGCCGCTAACAGCCTCCAACTCAACAGTGCCGCTATCACGCTCTGGAGTGGCGTCGAGAATCTCAAAAATCGATTCGGCGGCGGCGATGCCCTTCTGAATATCGCTATTCACTTCAGTGAGCTGGCGAATCGGCTTAATGAGCATGCCAGAGGCCACCAGAAAGGTAATAAAACTGCCGGTGCTCATGGTCTCCAGAATCGCTGGACTGAGCATAAAGCTGGTGATCCCAGCAAAGGCTAGAGATACCAGCAGCATGACGAGGGGATTGCTGATGCCTTCAGTTAGAGCCATCTTCATATTTTGTCGGCGATTGCTCTGGCTGGCGGAATAAATGCGCTGGCGTTCATTCTCCATGCCACCAAACATTCGCACCTCTTGGTAGCCGTTAACTACCTCTTGGGTGACATGGGTAACATCCCCCATCGCCCCCTGAATTCTGGTGCTGATCATTCTAAAGCGCTTGCTCACCAGCGTGACCACCAGTGCCACAAATGGCATTACCGCCAGAAAGAACAGCGTTAGCTTCCAGTTTACATAGAACAGATAGCCCATTAGACCCAAGACCAAACTACCCTGCTGTAGCAGTGTTTTTAACGCTTTGGTGCTGGCCTGAGTAACCTGCTGAACATTAAAGGTAACCACAGAGACCAGATGCCCAGACATGGAGCGATCAAAAAATTCAAAGGGAAGCAACAGGTACTTTTCAAAGATATCGATACGCAATGCATGGACCAGGTAATTGGATACATAGGCCAAACCATAACTGCCAATCAGATAACCAATACCCCGCAGAACACTGATAATCACCAGAAAGATCGGGATCACCAGCCAGGGTTTCTCCTCCATTAGATTACCCAGTAGCGCCTCGGCAAACATCGCCGTCATGCCCGTAGAGGGCATCTTAGTCACCTCAGTTGCGGCCCCGCCGCTGGTCAGGGTACCCACGGTATCGGTGATAAAGCCGAGCAGATCCACAAAGGCCACTTCAGCAAACGAGTGCAGCACCAAGCCAAATATACTGACCAGAAAGGCCAGCCAGTAACGGCGAACATATTTTAACAGGCGCAGATAAGTGGAGGCACCGGTCGGAACAATCTTGTCGCTCATATTGTTATGGCTCTTGTGGCTGTTGCGTTGCAATATTTAATGTTTTAAATCCTAACCGGCCCGCAGCGTCCATAGCGGTAATCACAGCCTGATGGGTTGACTGTGCATCGGCAGTTATCACCAATGGCACTTCACTATCACCCGCAGAAGCGTCCTTTAAAGCAGCCATAATGGTCTTGATATCGCGATTTATCAAACTTTGTCCGTTGACCGCATAACTGCCGTCCTTAGAGACCACCAATTCCATGCTTGTCTGAGCAGTCACTGGGGCCTCAGCCTCGGCTTCAGGCAAGCTGATTAACATGCGAGTCTCACGGGTAAAGGTGGTGGTGACCATAAAGAAAATTAGCAGCAGAAACACCACATCGATCAGTGGTGTCAGATTAATACTGTTATCGCGCTTGGCACGGCGTGGAAATTTCACGGCGACCGACCTAGGACTGCCGAAACAGATCGCTGTGCATGGCATCCACCAGCTTGGTGGCCTGCCCCTCTAGCTGCACAACAAGAGACTCAACATGACGCTCAAAATAACGGTGTGACATCATTGCCGGGATGGCGATGGTGAGTCCGGCAGCAGTAGTAATAAGTGCCTGGGAGATGCCCCCGGCTAAATCGGCGGCATTGCCTGTGCCAAACAACATAATATCCGCAAACACCTGAATCATACCGAGCACCGTGCCCAGCAAACCGATCAGGGGTGCCATATTGGCAATTGTGCTCAGCAGAGTGAGAAAGCGCTCGAGTTCGTGTACCACCTGAGCCGCGGCCTCTTCGATACTGTCTTTCATGATTTCACGGCCATGACCCGAGTTGCTGATACCCGCCGCCAAAATATAGCCCAGTGGTGAACTATCTCGCAGGTCTTTTAAGCTCTCCCCAGCCAGCTCGCGATCCCGTAGCTGTTGCCACACTCGAGTTAATAGACCACTGGGAATAATACGATCCGCCTGCAGCGTAATTAGGCGCTCAATAGAGATTGCCACAACGATAATCGAACAGATAAGGAGCGGCCACATAAGCCAGCCGCCGGTAAGGAAAATTTGATACACAGGGTCTTCCATCAAGTCGATTCAAGTTGACCGTGACCTTACCATAAAAGGGCTTCAGGCAAAATCTACAATCCTAGTTTAACGCCACCAGCGCTGAGCTTGGCGGCGGGCAGCGGTGATTTCCAATTCTCCAGACAACAACCACTCAAAGGTTATAGCACCCTGCTCCGCAGTATTCCAAAGATCACTGCCAACTTCGCCATAGCGCTTCGATACAGAGGGGTGCGGATGGCCAAACTGATGCTGATATCCGGCTGAAAACACTACCTGTTTAGGCCGCAGTTGATGGACAAATCGCGGGGTCGAGGAAGTCTTGCTGCCATGATGAGGAGCCACTAATAGATCAACTGGCGCACTACCAGATAACCTGCCTGAGTCGAGTAGCTGATACTCAGCGGTGCTTTCGATATCCCCGGGCAACAACAGGGTAATATCCCGCCAGCGAATACGTAAAACGCAGGAGCTATCGTTTCCGGTTAGATTGCTGTCGGTTAAATTGGCACTTTTATCAGCACTTTTATTAGCACTTGTACTAGCACTCTGCCCCTGCGCCCCAACTGGGGCCAAAATCTCAAATAGCGCCCCATCCCAGCGCCACTGAGTCCCTCGGCGACAGATAATCGGAGTCGCACCATCGAGAATTGTCGCTGTATAGGCGACTCCCGGGCCAGTCATAATCTGGCGACTGGGCAAGACCTGCTGTAGCCCAGCAAAACCTCCGCTGTGGTCACGATCCTCATGGCTAATCAGCGTCATATCAATGGCGCTCCAGCCCCGCCGCCATAAATAAGGGGCAATAATGCCACTACCGGCACTAAACGCCGGGCTGTACTGCAGGGCGCTATCGTAGACAAGGCTGTGACGCTGGGTTTCAACCACCACTGCCAAGCCCTGCCCCACATCCAAAACGGTTACCCGCAGACCAAACTTAGGCCGCTCTGCAAACACTAGCAATAACAGCATAGGCAGCAGCCCAAGCCATCGTTCACTGAGATTGGTGGGTAACATTAGGCAGATTCCTCCCAGCAAGGCAGCGGTTAAAACCAGGCTCGATGCCCCCACCGGCGAGACTAAAAAACCCAGATCCCGTGGTAATAGGTCCAGCAATTGCCAAAGCAATTCAATGGATCCATCCGCTAGCCGCCACACTGCCTCCGCGGCAGACTCTGAGACGATCAATAGCAGACAGCCCAGCAGTGCACTGGGCACAGTCACCAGAGAAACCCAGGGCACAGCCACTATATTGACCAGAGGAGCGAGCCACGACAGCCGCCCAATAAACAGTAATAGTGGCACTGACATAATTGCCAATAGGGCTAGCTGCGCGCTAAGGGTGCGCTTTTTGCCCCACCAGAGATCGGTGGAGCGCCAGGGTGAAAACCACAGAATTAAAGTAGCCACGGCGGTGAATGACAGCCAAAATCCAGCGCTTAAAACAGCCAGAGGTTGCAATAGTGCAATCAGAGTGATCGCCCAGACTAAACAGACAAAGGGTTGAATGGGGCGCCAACAAAGTTTTGCCAACACCACCACTGCTACGCCAATCAACGCCCGCTGTGTGGGCAGGGAAAAGCCAGCCAGCAAACTGTAAGCGCCAGCGGAAAGCAGTCCCATCAGCGGGGGCAGCCAATGAAAACTGGGACCAACAGTGGGATCTAAATTGGGGCCTGCGCCTAGGCCTTTAAGCGAGCCTTTACCGAAGCCGAAAGAGAAACCCAAGCGCCGCCAGCCGAAAAGCCTAAAGACGCTGTGATAGAGTGCAAATAAGGCGATCGATAAGCGCGCAAAACCTTTGCCTAGCAACCCTCCCAACAGAGCCATAAGGCCAATATGAAGCCCAGAGATCACCAGCAGGTGAACTATCCCCAGTCGCGCCAGGTCATCCCACCAACTGGCCAGTTGGCTTTTATCCCCGATACTCAGTGCCAACAGCACCGCCCGCCCCCGGGGAGAGAGATCCGCCTCCTGGAGATAGTTTCGAATCACTGAACGCAGGCGCAGAGGCTGCACCAAAAGGTAATCTATACCAAACTGCTCGGGCAACTGCTCGGCCAACTCTGGCGAGCGCACATAACCGCTGGCCATATAACCCTGTTGCAACAGCCAGCTTTGATAATCAAAGACCCCAGGATTGACAAACCCCCGGGGGCGCCGCAAGCGCACCACCAGCTGCCAGCGCTGGCCTGCTTCGAGCTGCTGCCCGGCGTACCAACTCAGCAGCAGCTTGCCGCTGGCCAACTGTTGCTGGGGACTATGGAGGGTTTGAATAGTCTCACTGGCAAAGCTAAAACGACTGCGCACAGTATTGCTATCCACTAGACTAACGATACGTCCCGAGACTAAAAACTCTGCGCCGCCCAGTGCTTCCGGCAGACTATTGTCGAGCAACTGATGGCCGGAAAAAATGCCCCAAAACATTCCCGCAGCAAGAAACACTAAGATTCTAAGGCGAGCAACTGACAGCAGCGGTAGCAGAGCTGTGACAATCGCAGCGCTAACCCCGAGACCCGGAAGCTCAGGCCACCAGGCGACAGAGAATATACCAAGGGAAAGCATAAACAAATTGGCCAATATAAATCCTTCTATAGAGATATCCGTTACACTTACAGCGCGCTCACAATCGGCTCCGAGCCGAGCACAGCCACGGCACAAAGTCACTGTAACCTTGGCTGATGCGAAAAAAACGTAACCCCGCCTCAATGCGGTCGAACAATGGCATTAATCGATGAACAAACATCTGCTGATTATCTATCACACTCAGTCTGGTAATACCGGGCAGATGGCGGCCGCCGTGATGCGCGGCTGTCAGCAAGAAGCCGCTGTAGATATTCGACTGCTAAGTGCTTTTGATGCCGGTCTAGAGGATTTGCGCTGGGCCGATGGTCTGCTGTTTGGCACTCCGGAAAACTTTGGCACGATGAGCGGCGCCCTAAAAGACTTCTTTGATCGCACCTATTATCCAGCGGAACCCTATGCGCTTAATTTACCCTATGCTCTATTTATCAGTGCCGGCAATGACGGCAGCGGCGCGGTACGCGAGATTGATCGCATCGCCAAGGGCTATCCTCTGCGCCTGATCAGCGAACCACTGATTGCCAAGGGGGAGATCACCCCAGAACATCTCGAAGACTGCCAAGCGCTCGGTCAGGCAATGGCCGCCGGTCTATCACTAGGAATTTTTTAACCATGAGTAAAGGCTTAGTATTAACCGGTGGCGGCGCCAGAGCCGCCTATCAGGTAGGCGTTTTAAAAGGTATTGCCGGCATATTACCAAGGTCCGTGTACAACCCCTTTCCAATTATTTGTGGCACCTCTGCCGGGGCGATTAACGCCCTTTCGATTGCCGGCCGCGCCGGGCCTTTCCGGCTCCGCGCCAGCAAACTGGAACGCATTTGGACCGAACTGACACCAGCAGATGTCTATCGCACCGATGCCATCGGCGTATTAAAGAATACCTTCCATATCATGGCGTCATTTTTCCATAGTGGCTACGGCATCGGCAAACCCATATCCCTGCTCGACAACAGCCCATTGCGCAAGATGATGGAGAGCTATGTAAAATTTGATTATCTGGATACAGCGATCAGCAATGGGGAACTAGAGGCTATAGCGATAACCGCTATGAGCTACGCCAGCGGTAAGTCAGTGACCTTTTATCAGGGGCAGAAAACACTGGAATCATGGAACCGATCCCGACGCCGCGGCGAGAATATACCCCTGACTATCGACCATCTGATGGCCTCAACCGCCATTCCCGGATTATTCCCGGCGGTGAAGATAGACCGCGACTATTTTGGTGACGGTGCGGTGCGCCAACTAAAACCCATTAGTCCGGCGCTGCATATGGGTGCCACCAAACTTTTAATTGTCGGTGTCAGCGACAACGCAACCCGCAGCAAGATTCCCGCTGAACTGGAGCACTCTCCTTCCACGGCGCAGATTGTCGGACATATGTTTAACAGTGCCTTTATCGATGCGGTGGAAAGTGATCTTGAGACCCTCAGCAATATCAATCGTCTTGCTGGGGCGCTGCCCCAATCTCTGCGTGAGAAAAATAATATTACCGATCTCAATCCAGTTGAGGTCCTGTCAATTTCCCCCAGCGAATCCATCGACAGTATCGCCGAGGAGCATTTACACCAGCTACCCAAGTCGCTGCGGGTATTTTTAAGCCTTACCGGCGCAAACGCTCAGGGGGGAGGATCCAGTGCGGCAAGTTATCTGCTGTTTGAACCGGGATTTTGCCGCAAACTTATCGATTTGGGCATACGGGATGCTCAGGCCAAAGAGGATCAGATAAAGCAGTTTTTTGATCTCTAGAGACTGTTCTAGAAGGTTACTTTTGAATCGGAGCCAAAGCTCCTTGAGATAGTCTGCAGCTTATATTGCAGGTGATCGCTGCCAAGGCTAAATCCGAGGCAAAAAAAAACGCAAAACCGAAGCTTTGCGTTTTAAATTTGGAGCGGGAAACGAGGTTCGAACTCGCGACCCCAACCTTGGCAAGGTTGTGCTCTACCACTGAGCTATTCCCGCAAACACTTATCCGTAAGTGCCGTATAAAATTGGCGTCCCGTAGGGGAGTCGAACCCCTGTTACCGCCGTGAAAGGGCGGTGTCCTAGGCCTCTAGACGAACGGGACTAAGGTTTTCTTCAAGTTTGGCGGGCTTCCGAAGGTTAGGTTTCACTAACTTTTTTCCCGTAATGCTCAGATATTCCATTTCTAACCAAATCTTCTCACTGTCTTTCACTTCAGCAAGGCGGGCATTATACCCAGAGAACTTCAGTTCTCAAGCCCTTTCGAGAAAATAAATAAAAAGATAATAAAAAGCCGCAATTAAGCGGCTTTAGAGGCTTCGGTGTATCCTCTTAGCTTGTCACACTAACTTAAGTCCGAACAGCCTTGAAAGCTTTCTGAAGCGCGTTAGTGCCACCCTTACAATTCAGTCGTATCAACCCCTGAAGCGCCCTAATTAGGGCTTCAAAGTCCTTCAGAATCTTCATTTTTCTTGGCCTATGAATGCCTAATTTTGCCTCAATAGATTTTAGTATCTCGCCCGAATCTATGGCGCTATAGCCTTGCTCTAAGAGAGATTGAATATAGGGTTTGTTTACTAACTACAGACTGAGGATGCTTCAAAGTCCTTTCCGGCCTCCGACTCTTCTTTCACTTAACCTAGACCGGCGTTATGCCGCGTGAATTTCAGTTCTCACCTCTTTTCAGAGTTTAATTTTTTAATCACCTTAAAAAGGCTCTAGCCCACTCAATTTATAATTTAGAGCGACTCGCCATGAGTTCTTAACGGCAAAATAGCCTCTGCCATAAGACTAAAACTAATTGCTGCTATTTGAGGTAATTATCTGTACTGGAAAATCTGGCACTATTATAAATAGGGGCTTTCACCCTGCGTTAGAATCGATTAACTCTTCCTCTAATCTATTGAAAAAGAGTCGTATGCGTTTCGCATTAAAACCGATATCAGAGATCCCCTCTCTTGATGCGGAACGAATATCAATGGCACTCGACTGACTGTCCAGGGGCGTGATCCGCACCACAATATCGTCAACAAAACCAAATAGGGCTGTGGTTGCATAAGCCTCAAAATGCAGCATAACCACATCGTGAGCGGAGATATTCCAACCCAGCACTTCACCCACAAACAGTGCCTTTTGATAAACTCTGCGCGCCGCTATTGGCACAATCATGGTTTGGATATCGGGATAAGCGTCCAGCTGAATAGCCCCCAACTGTTCTGCACTTATCCCGTCGGCGCCATAGATCAGAGAGTTCTCACGCAACTCTTCATCTTGCTGGGTAAATAGGAATTCCGGCGGATTCAATCTATCACTGGTTATGTCGTGAATCCTCGGCGCTCTGAAACCCTCTAAACCAACCTCATAGAGGCTCAGGCAAGGACCCAAAGAACAGGCCACCGCTAGCAACAGATAATCTAAGCGCAGAGTTTTTTTCTTGACTGCGACTACACTTAATAGAAACAACTCGACCACTGCTACCAGTGTGCAGACTAGGAGCCCAATAACTAACAGCGTGACACCGACCCTAAACGGTATCAGGCCACCACGGTGTCCCAGAGTACTGATTATCAGCAGGAGCAAAGCACCCTGCCCCGACCAGCTTATTATTTTCACTAAACCCTCCCCCACGAAGATATTATTTAGCTACAATGAGGCTCTCAGCCGCGCGATCTATGTGTCGCGCTTTAACTCTATACAACTTGTTCACCGAAGCGTTCCATGCCTGAATTAAAAAAATCGCTTAAACTCGCCAATGTCTGTTACGACATCCGCGGCCCAGTTCTCGATCATGCTAACCTGCTTGAAGAGGAAGGCCAACGGATTATTAAGTTAAATATTGGCAACCCCGGCGCCTTTGGCTTTGATGCCCCAGACGAAATCATGCATGACGTGATTCACAATCTTCGTGAAGCGCAGGGTTACTGCCACTCAAAAGGCCTTTTCTCGGCGCGCAAAGCAGTGATGCAGCGAGCACAGACTCAGGGTATTGAGAACGTGGTTGTCGATGATGTGATTATGGGCAATGGCGTCAGCGAATTAATTGTCATGGCGATGCAGGCACTGCTGAACAACGGTGATGAGGTATTGATACCCTCTCCCGACTACCCCCTGTGGACTGCTGCGGTCTCTATGGCCGGCGGCACACCGCAGCACTATCAGTGTAATGAGCTCGATGACTGGCAACCAGACGTCGCCGATATTGAGAGCAAGATAACCGCCAATACCCGCGGTATCGTGGTGATAAACCCAAACAATCCCACCGGTGCGGTGTACAACGAAGACAACCTCAAACAGATCGTTGCTCTGGCGGAGAAATACAACTTAGTGGTGTTTGCCGATGAAATTTACGACCGCATCCTCTATGACGATGCGGTGCATATTCCCTTAGCAACCCTGGTTAAAAAAGTTCTCTGCTTAACCTTTAATGGTTTATCCAAGACCTACCGCCTGGCGGGATTCCGTTCTGGCTGGGTGGTGACCTCTGGGGCCAAGGACAATGCACGCAGCTATATAGAGGGGCTTGAAATGCTCGCCTCTATGCGTCTCTGTGCCAATGTTCCGGCAATGCTCGCAGTGCAGACCGCCCTCGGTGGCTATCAAAGTATTAATGATCTAATACTGCCCAACGGGCGACTGCTGGCACAGCGTGACTTGGCCTATGATCTGATCACAGAAATTCCCGGGGTTAGCTGTGTTAAACCGAAATCTGCAATGTATCTGTTTCCCAAGTTAGATCCGCTGATGTATCCCATCGCTGACGATGAGAATATGGTGCTTGAGCTGCTAAAGCAGGAGCGCGTGTTACTGGTTCAGGGCAGCGCCTTTAATATGTTTGGCACTCAGCATTTTCGCATTGTCTTCTTGCCAGACAAAGATCAGCTGATTGAAGCGGTTGGCCGTCTGGCGAAATTTCTTGAGCGGCTCCGAGCTGCTTAAGCAGAGAACTTAAGCAAAGTAGATAAAACCCAGCTTTAGTGCCTGCTCTTTCAGCTCAGCCCGCGC
>MDSY01023441.1_pt1 | contig 13429 bp, 7 predicted proteins | sample 811131 | NCBI WGS metagenome assembly MDSY01 (sample SAMN05326643, study PRJNA326480) | marine metagenome | isolation source: seawater | place: Atlantic Ocean: South West | collected 2010
ATTTGGGTTGCGCAATCGCTTGTGGGGGGGGGGACAGCAGACGCGCCTCGACGACGGTTGGGGGCTGGGGTTTGCACTTTTGGGGGCTTTTTCGAACAAAAAAATCTGTGCTCGCTTTTTTCATAGGAGGATGTCGTGCGTTGATCGCCAAAGAGCGCCTCGGAGTCGATCGATGGCGAGTTCTAATTTGAGTTTGACCGAGAGAAGCTTTCAACTCGCCAGGCTGTCTCTCGTGACGAGGCAAGAAATGTGACTCACGCATCTTGCGCTTCGAGTGTCACGCTCCGCGAGGGGACCAGTTCGCGCTGCGCCTCCCCCCCAGTCGCCGTACGCGCGTTCGCAATGGCAGCGACGCCAGCGGCGAGCCTGCCGGCGTTCGCCCCCTCTGCGCGTTTGGCGCGGAGTCAAAACCGCGCGCCCGCTTCAAGAGCCCCGAGTGCGTTGCGCTCTGCGCCCGCGAAGTTCCATTCGCACCGACACAAGTCTTATCTCGTGCGACGAGCTCCTGGGTTGCGGTCGAGAACGAGCACAGTAGGTGATATCGCTGAGCCTGAAGTTGTGGAGCAAGACACGGACGTGGACAGCGAGGAAAAGAATGAAAACGACAAGCTTGATGCCCCTACAGCACCAGGAAGCACTCCCGGTGTGTCATCATTTTCGCAGTCGGGCACTCAAATCAAGAAGAAGAAATTATCCAAAAAGGCGCAAGCCGAGTTTGAGCGCAAGGAGAAGCTCGAGATGGATAGCGATTTCTGTCGGATGGTGAAGCGGTACGACCCGGAAGTCATACGTGCGGAAGCACTTCGAACCCCACTGGCATTATCGGCGAGAAGTGTGAAGGTTTTCCGAACGTTCGGAATTCTCTTTGCGAGAAAAGAATCAATGCAGGCCTTAGACGCGAAAGATGGGGGCTCACGGTACGCCGAGGCGTTCAAGAACGCCTTGACTTCTTTAGGCCCGCTATTCGTGAAACTAGGCCAGAACCTTGCGAACCGACCTGACTTGGTTGAAGAGGACTTGATGGAGGAACTCACTAGGTTACAAGACCGAGTCCCCGCTTTTCCGTCAACGGAAGCGTTTGCGATCATGGCGGAAGACGCGGGTAAACCAGTCGAAGAGGTGTTCAAGGTCATTACACCAGAGCCAGTCGCGGCAGCTTCAATCGGCCAGGTATATAAAGCGACATTAGTTGACGCGCTAGGGGGTCACGAGGTTGCAGTGAAGATTTTGAGGCCAGGCACGCGACCGCAAGTGGTGTTGGATTTGTGGATTTTAAGAAAAGCCGCGGAGACGTTTTTGGACGAATTCGCGAAGAAGAATTTGGGGTGCCCCGCGACGTTGCTAGTGGACGAGTTCGCGGAGAAGCTGTTGGAGGAGCTGGATTTCACGCAGGAAGCTTTGAATTTGAGGGACTTTAAACGGAACTTCTCAGACGACCCGAGCGTACAGATTCCGGGTGTGTATCAAGAACTGAGCTCCCCGCGAGTACTAGTCATGGACTGGCAAGACGGCGTGCGATGCACCGCCCCTGGTGCGTTTGAATCAAACGAAGCGCTGCGGATATTTCTTCAGAACGGGGTGGAGAGCGGGTTGCGGCAGCTGCTGGATTTCGGGCTGTTCCACGGTGACCCGCACCCCGGGAACGTGTTAGCCCTTCCGTCCGGCGACATCGCGTACGTCGACTTTGGAAATGTAGCGGAAATCTCGAGGGCGAATCAAGAGAGTTTGATCGACGCCGTGGTACACGTGATGAACAAGGACTACGACAACTTGGCTATTTGCTTGAGTGACTTGGGGTTTTTGGAGTCAGGGTCGGATGTCAAGCCGGTGGCGGAAGGACTTCAAGAGGTATGGGGGGCGGACACGCTGACGAACATCGCGTCCAACGGCAACTTTAGTTTCAGAGGGCTGACGAAGGAATTCAACAAGCTTCTGTTCAAGTATCCGATACGAGTGCCTGAGCGGTTTTCGTTGGTTATTCGCGCGTTACTGACGCAGGAGAACATCTGTCTCACTTTGGATCCGAGCTTTAACTTTTTGAACGCAGCGTTTCCGTACGTCGCCCGGCGGCTTTTGACCGACCCCGACCCCAACCTGCGCGCTCGACTTTTCAAAGTCGTCATCGTCAAGGGTAAGTTTGAGTGGGTGCGTTTGCGGGAGCTGGTGACGATGGCGGAGGCTGGCGCGTCGGGGGGGATGCGAGTTCCGGTGAAAGTCGCGGTTGATTTGGCTGCGGACGTGACGAAGATGCTTGCCAGGGATGGGGATACTAGGTCTATGCTGTTAGGTGGACTACGTGCTGTACCTCTCACGGAACATATTCGAGAAGCCTTTTCCCTGGGCCTGATGATTTTAGGAATGACTGTCGGCAAGTGGTGGGTCAACTCTTTCCTCGGGAAGAGGTTGAAGAAAATGTGGGTCGTGGGTGCCTACAACGTTCGCAGAGCGTTCGCGAACAACACGAAATCAGAGCTCCCTCCACGTTCGGTGTTCCCGAGATCGGAGGATGACGGGGACGGACTGGGGTTCGTGCCAGCCATGGCTTGAGGATCATTTTGCACATCGCGTGTTGTGTAGAGTCTAGAAGAAAGTTTTAAGTGCACCGCTGAAAATACCTTGGTAAATCGAAATCGATGTTCACTCGCACAACGCTTCCCTCAACCGTCTCCACCTGGTCCGGTCAAACCCGATTTCGTCCAGGTACCCGTCCATGGAGCCGTATTCGGTTCTGATATACAAAAGCACGCGTTCCATCACCTCCTTTGGCGCGCCCGCGACCTGGAGGAGTCGATTTGTAAACTTTTCTCTTCTAGTGTTCCGCCCCCGTGTGCTGCCCTTCGCATCGAGTCGCTTTTGTGGGAGTCTGTTATTATTTCGAGCTCCGCCGCGCCGCCACAATGTAACGCAAACATCGCGAGCAGCCCTGTTCTGTCCTTGTCTTGCTTACAGTAGAATGCGCAAGCGGATTTTGGGGTAGCGTCACACAGTTGATCCAGCGCTGCGACAATCTCCGGCCCGGACGTATCAACCATCCGAGAAAACTTTTTTGATGTTTTCATTAAAACACGTCGCGCTTCTCCCGTCTACCGTGCTCTCCCCTCCTTGGCTCTTGAAACCAGCTCGCTCCACACCGTTCTGTGCGCGGTTTCGTCCTGAACTCTGCGTTGCGTCGCCAAACCGTGCCGCACGTACGAATCCCTGATGGCTTGTGTGAAATCCTGCCAACACTTGTCCCTGGCGTCCATCAAACACCGAACCGCGTGCACGTCCGCGGCCCAGATTTCTTGGGAGGCTTCAGAGTCGGACGCAGCTTCTGGGTTTTCTGTACCCCCAGTGTCTTCCGCGTGGTCTGTCGTGCCCGGTTCCGACGCCGCAGCATCTGTCCCTTCCGTGCTGTCAGTACATGATTCCGGACCCACCTTAGGAAGCGCTTCGTTCACGTCAAAAGCTTTGTACCCCGGAATGCTTTGCGGGGAAATTTCGGAAATTGCCAACGCAGGCCACGACCGTTCCTTGACATTGGGTCGAACGGATACGTCCCGTCGATCCGCGGTCTCCGCAGCCTGTACTTTTAACCGTTCGCGTCTCAGCTCCTTCAGATTCTTCCGTCGCGCCGCTTGCTCCGCCTCAGCGCCCGGGCCGTCCACGCGCGCATCGAAATGGACCACCACGCCGCTGACCAACGTGGCGGCGAGCTTCGTAGCGCGCCGCAACCGCCGCGCCCACCGCGCCGCCGCGTCGTGCGTAGCAGACATCACGTTTTTGCTTTCCGTGTCGATCATTTGAGACGCGTTGGTAGCGCGAGTTCGTTCAGACGTTAACAGCGCCGTGAGCTCCTTCGCCCGCCCGGAGTGCGCAATTCCAGGACGCATCTGGTCCTTGTGGTCCGACCTGCAGGAAGATACGGCTCTGGCGGCAGGCGCGGTGACTGCCGCCGCTACGCGCGCGGCGTCCGCCACGGAACACAGCCCCTGCTCCAACTCCCTGATTAGCGTCGTCTCAAGCGCCTTTTCCAGACGCTCACCCAGTCCGGCGATAAAAAAACGAAACTCAGCAGCCGCGGTGTCTCGTTTCTCCGCGCTGTCGTTTTCCAATGTGTCGAAGGTTTCCTTTTCCGTGTCCAGCAAAGCCTCGACGCCGCCTTCGGTTTCGGGAAGCCGGTCGGGACGCGTCGATACTCGCTCTTGGTCCTTTTCAGAGTAGTAGGTTTCGCCCGCTGTTGTGATCGTTGCGCGTGCGGTCTCTAAAATCGAAGCAACCCGAGTGGAGTCCGCCAAATTTTCAGGCTCCGTAGGTTCGCCTTCAGCGGGTTCGGATTCAGCAGGTGAGGTTTCAGCCGGTTCGCCTTCTTCGTCTGGAGCCCTTTCAATCTCGGCAACCGGGTCATCCAACTCGATTTTCAAATCCCCGTGGTCCAACACAAGCTCGTCAGGAACAATCTCCAACACATGGCACCGCTTCAACAGCGCAACCCGGAATGTTTTGATTTTCTCGAGAACCTTTTCGAACGTCGTATCGAGGTCGTGCGAAACCGGGTCGCGGGATTTTCGGCGTCCGCGGCCGACTTTGTCGAAATAATTCGCGAACGCGTCTAGCGCACTTTTTGACATAGCATCTTCCGTGTGTATCTTTTCCACGTCGAACTTTGCCTTTTCCGTGGCTCTGCGCACGACGTCCAGCAACTGCAAGTCCTGTTTGTGATGCGGCACCGCGGTGGCGAATTGATCCTTTGCTTCGTTGAGTTTCTCAAAGATTTTAACTTTCAACTCTTTGATCGAAGCGAGGTTCTCGGTGAAGCTCTTCCGCGCCGCCGCGTCCACCGCCGTGAGGCGCGCGTACCGGTCGTCGCCGGGGACGGGAACGTATCTCTGCGTTATTTCAGAAGTCTCCATGGACGGTTGGGATACAGTTTTCAAGAGATTGTCTTTAGTAGCTTCTTTCGTTGTTTCTTCTTTCTCTTCGTCGGAAGGTTGTTCCGATGCTTCCGGTTCCGCCGCTGGTTCCGCCAGCGGTGTCTCCTCCATCTTCGTCTCCGCTTGTTCCTCGTCGCCTTCTTGTGTCTCTTCGCCCTCCTCCACCACCGGTTCAGCGAACAGCGCTTTCGGAAGGCCTTGCTGTTTCCTGCATTGCGCAGTCTGCGCGAGCACGTATTGGTAGTTCTTGTCCGCCTTTTCGCGCAAAGCAGAACACAACACCTCAAACTCGGTGGTCGCCAAATCCACCGAGCGCTCGCATTCCTTCTCCCGGATGCCCAGCGCCGCGACGCTTGCGGCGGCGCCGAGAAGATATTTTATATCATTCACTGCCTGGGTCAATTTGTCACACTTCATCTCGCAAGCAATCATAGATACAGCGAACCGCTCATCCGCCATCTTCGCGCATCGCGCCGCGGATAGCAAATACCGGTCGAACGCGTTTTTCCGTTCTCGCAAAAACTTCCGTCGCGCGCCGCAGTCGTTTTCCTCGACTTGGCCGTACCGGGGTCTGTGCTGAAGCAGTTTCTGCTCAAGCTCTTCTCTTTTGAACTCCGTCTCTTCGTACGATCGATTTGAAGCGTGTCCCCACTCCGCCGAGAAGTGCGATTCGTAATCACAAAGCAGCGCGTGTCGGACTGTCAGAAGAAGAGGCACTGAGACGCGTTCGCTCACCGAAAGTTCCGCGTCGAACAGAGGGACGGGCGGCGGGGTTGGCGTCTCGTTTTCGTTCGTCTCATTGCTGTTATCAGAAGTGACCGGCTCGCCGTTTTCGTCCAACTCGGGAGGGTTCACCACAAAATCAACGAGATCGGACCATACCGCGAACGAGTTGTTGCCGCTTCGCGTGGCGACGCGTTCGCGAGGCGGAGGCTTCGGTGTGTCATCTGTAGCTTCGTCAGCAGGTGCATCGGCAGGTACCTCTGTCTCACCCTCAGCCTCTCCCTCGCCCTCAGCTCCACCTTCGCCATCCGCGCTGCCTTCAGCCTCCTCGGCCGCCTCAGTCTCCTCGAGCTCTTGCTCGATGACCCACTCCTCAAGCTCGTCCTCGGCGTTCCACTCTTTGATCGCGGGGTCGACGGGCTCTTCTTTTGAATCAGTTTGGGCGGCGTCTGAAGGATCACCCAGGGCGTCGGGTTCAGCATCGGGTTGCGCATCCAGTTGAGCAGTTTCACCTTCACCTTCTTCAGCACCTTCGACGTCATCACCCGCAACACCTTCTTGCACGGCAATCTCCCTCCGCGCATTGTGCACCAGCCGCAACAGCCGACATACCCTTCGTTCGTACGCGTTGAAGTGGTTGCGAACGCGGCTTGGCAAGTTTTGCGCGGTTTCCGTCGCTTCCCTCCAGTACGTCCGGTATCCGGTTTCGATGTCGTCCAACTTTCGAAGCGTCTCGTTTGTGGCTTCGTCCAAATCAACTTCCGTCTGGCACTGGGCGATACAAGACCTAGCTACTTCAAATGCTTGTTCTCTTGATGCATCGGCAGCTATTGATTCATCTCTTAAATCAACTAGCGACTGTTCCGCGTTTACAGTGTTTTGGCGCGCCAACGTTCGGTGCGTCTCGCGAAGTCGCACGGCGGTTTCCACAAACGCCGCGAGGTTGGTTGTTTCTTTTCGCCACGCTTTGGACTTTTCTGTAACAGCATATTTTGCTCTGGTCAAAGACGCACGCATAGACGCAGTAATCGCCGCCGCTTTCGGGGCGCACAAGTCGTCAACAAGAGAGGAGGACATGTACAAAGGCAGTGGGGGACCGCCGTTGTTTTCGCCATCCTCACCTTCACCTTCCTCGCCCTCACCTGTGGTCTCATTAGCCTTATCAGCAGCATCAGCCGTTTCAGCCTCAACCCCAAGCCGTCCCCGTTCCCGTTCCCGCTCCACCTCCTCCACAGCCCGCACTCTTTCGAACTCAAAGTCGAAAACCTCAAAAGTGGCGGACCGCGCAGGGTCGACAGCGTTCGCGCATTCGATTAGCGCCTGATTGATACCGTCGTCAACCCCCGCGTTCGCTTCTTCCAAAGTTTTCAAATCCTCCGCCCCAGCCGCGTCCCACGCGTTGAGACGCACGTCAAGCCCTTCCTGCCATCGCAGGACTTGCTCAACGGAAGGAGGTTGTTTTTCTGTAATCGTATCCATCGTATTTGCGTCTCCATCCACGACTGCCGAAAACTCGGAGGTGATCTTCTCGCAGTGTTGGACCAGCGCGGCGTGCGCGGCGCGCTGGTCCTCTTGCAGCGCTCGGTATGCGGCTTTCACGGATTCAGGGTCACTGACAGCTTTATCACCAGCAAACCCCTCGAACTCGGCAATCGCCTTCTCCACCCTCAACTCCCGCCACCGGTTCGTTGCGGCGACCCACGCGTCTCTCCGTTTCGATTCGCTCAACACCTCACGCGCCCGCAGCCGCCGGCACAGCTCATTGGTGGCTTTCTTATCATCCAGGAATTGAAGGTTTAAATTTCCCGTTTCCGTAACCGCGAAGCGCTCCACTTCAGGTCGAGGGAGGTGCGCTACGGCGACTAACGCGTCAACAACCCTGGCGAACGTCGTCGCGAGTTCGTTCGAACACTTTGAGCTCAAATCGGCCAACGCATTTTCCAGCAAATCGATCCGGTGCGTGCGGTCGGGGAACTCAACTCTTATTGTTTCCCACGCGTTTATCAGTGTTGAGGCGTCCATTGTAGCTAATATACCATCCGCTAGTGCATCTCTTTCAGCTCGAGCGGCTCTTTCTTTCGCTTCAGCCTTCGCGGTGGCTCTTTCTTCGGGCGATGCATATTCTTTCTCGTCGGCGGCTTTTTCTTTTTCGCCATCACCCAATGTCTCCGCTTTTCCATCGCTTGTTTCGTCAAGAACTATTGATAACGTCGACTTGTACGCTCCCCGTATCACGTCCGGCGCGAAGGGATCAATGATTTGCGCTATTTTTAAATCCGAGTCGTGTATTTTGCCGCGGAACGAGGCAACGAGTTTCGTCGTCTCGAGCGCTAAAACTTCGTTCACCACTCGATCGCGTTCCTGTTCCCACGCCTGGACCGCGCTTTCGTGGCGCTCCAGCCGGCTCTGTTTCATCGCGGCGACGCCCTCTAAACGTTTTGTGGGTTGTCCAGTTCCCGGCCCATCGTCTCCCAACCGACGTACCTCCGCCGCGCCCTCACCAAACTCCATCAACGTCCGGACCATGGATGGGTCGTTTTGATCTCGAAGCGTGGTTGGCTGAAACGGACCGAGTGCTTCCGATTTCGCATTGCTTACCTTGGGCTTGGCGAGCGAGTTGGTTAAGCCCCGTTCCGCCTGGACCAAAATGATGTGCTCCTCTTTGCCATCAGCGTTCGCGCGCGTGCCCGAACGAGGGAGCGTGCCCTGCAACACATGGCCACCCGCCATGGCAACACAGATAAAGAAAAATCTACGAAACTCTTCACCTGCGGGATCACCGAAATTACTAAGTCAACGCCACTCCGAAGACGTCACCCCTGTCTCTTCCAGACGTTTTGTCACAACTCCTTCGCTCGTCCGACGCCCGCGACGGCTGTGAATCGCCAACCCACGTCCCACCCGGGCTGCGTCCGCTGGACCGCCAACGCGTAGCGCGCCCGTGCTCTGTCAACGGATTCCTTTTCGGTCACATTTTGGCTCGTCCGACGATGAAATTTGTCGTCTCGCGAAAACGAGCAACAACAACGAGATTTCGATCTGCGGGTCGGCAGTTCAAATCACGCGGGGGGCGTGTGCTTTGATCCGGCGCTCCTTCTGCGATGGCGGCGAAGCACCGCTCGCTGGCGCGCGTCGCGGGTCTGAGCGTAGAGACGTTGTCAAAACTAGAGGGCCACAACTTTCGGACCGCGGAAGATGTGTTGACCCGGAGTTCTTTGGATTTAGTCGAGCTCCTGGACATTTCCCTCCCCGCCGCGGACAGGGTGTTCACCGCCGTCGCCAAGAACGTGTGCCCCAAACCAACGACGGCGAAAACATTGTTGATGAGCAGGACTGATGGACAAGGTGTGATGAGTGCTGGACCAATCAATCCAAACAGTACTCCAAACCGAGCCAACAGCGAAGCAGGTACATCATCTTCAAACACACATCAATCCCATGGCCCTGCATACGTTCGCGGCGGCCAATATCTCAACGCGTTAGACCACTCCCTAGGCGGCGGTGTATCCACCGGCTCGATCACCGAGCTCGTCGGCCCCGCGGGTGCGGGCAAAACGCAGTTCTGCCTTACGTTAGCAGTCGTGACTGCAGCGCCGTTAAGTGTTGGTGGATTGAATTCAGGCGTAGTGTACGTCGACACCGAGCAAAAGTTTTCGGGACAGCGGGTCGGTCAAATCGCGGCGAGTATATTTCCGCAGGTGTATTGTATCGCTGATACTGATGACCCTGAGCAAGTTACGGTCAAAAAAGAGGCTTTGAAAACGTTAACGCAAAGGATCCTGATATTGACCCCAAGCACGTTATCTGAAACCTATCAACGCCTTCAAGGCCTCGAAGAAGCGCTGATCGACCACTCTGTGCGTTTATTAATAATCGACTCGGTCGCGGCGCTCGCACGGGCGGAGTTCGGGGTCGGCCGGGGACAACTGCAACGACGACAGGAGTTGCTGGGGCAGATTGCGTCTGTTTTGAAGCAACAGGCGGAGCGGTTGCACTTCGCCGCGTTCGTCACGAACCAAGTTACGACCCGGATTGGTAGTAACAATAATAACGAGTTTGCAAACGAGGACCGTGAATTCAATAATGACTCAAGCGCGTCAACCACCGCCGCGCTGGGCGTGAAGTGGGCGCACTGCGTGAACACGCGGCTGGTGCTGGAGGGAGCCATGGAGAGCGGGATGGAGGAACGGAACGGTGGAAGTATGGACGTAGACACGAGACACGTAGACACTGCCACTTATTCAGGAGTTAATAACTCCAACAAATCTCCCTCAATGCATCGCGTGGTGAAGGTTGTGAAATCCCCGCGGTGCGCGCTGGTGGGGTACGAGTACCAGGTGTGGGAAGGCGGCGTCCGCGTGTTGGGCGACCGGAAAGTGAAAGTGCACCCAGCAGGCGCCGCGGCGGACGGAGCCATCAGAGGGATATTCCAACAAGGGAGTATTGGGTGAGGATTTAATAGGGTAAATAGTCTAATAGAGTGAATGAATTAATCTCCACTTTAAAAACATTTTGAGTATCACAAAGTCTCTACTCGCTACGGTGTATTCACAGTGTGATTGGTCTCCCCGTTAAGCCCAATCATAAGAACCTTATTGGTACGCATGTACTCTCCCTCGTCTCTTCGTCGTTAGCCCATGGGCGTATAAATAGTGCCCCTTTCCCTTTCTTATCCCTCGTCCACAAAAAGATACATTCTTATCGCATCAAATACAGCGAGGGCGAATCCCCTAGGCCGGCGCTTCTTTTCTTGTCATCCTTAACCGCGTTCGAAAGGAACTGCTCCGCTTGAGCGTAGTCCCGCGAGTTCTGCTGCTCCAGCTGTCGCATCACTTCCAAGACGTCATCCTTCGCCACGGGTTCTTTGCCAACCTTTTGCGAGGCCTCGTCGGGGGCGGCGCCGCCTCGGCGGAAAATGGATGACAAACGACCGGGGATGTTTCCCTTGTGCGGCGGAGACGCCAACCCGGCGAGCTCACCGCCCGCGCCAGCCATTCGTGGCACCGCGGCAGCCGCAGCGGCGGCGACGCCTGCTACGTCCTTCACACCGCCAGCCGCAGCCGCTGCGGTCGCCGCCCTAGTCGCCCTTCCTTCGCCCCTGCCGCCTGGGGTGTCGAACCACGGGAGCCCAGAAATCGACGGCGACTCCTCCACGCTGCCGATGTCGCCGCCCACGCTGTTGCGCTTCAGCGCCGACTTGGGCGGGGGCGCCATGACTTGCACATCAGTGGCGTCCGCGGCAGGGGCGGAGGCGCCATTGCGGAGCACGGTGTTCGTCTTCCGTGCGGAACTGCCGCCTCCGCCGGGTGAGGCGAGCAGCGAGGCGTACAGGTTCATGGGCGACCCGCCTGAGAAGTTGGACAGCAACGGCGAGGTGCCGCCCGCCATCATGGTGGACAGCGCGCCCAACGGCGACGCACCGCTCGCACGCGCACCGGGAGACCCGCCACCCTCCATGGACTCGAAAAGTTCGGCCATAGGGAACGGCGACCGTGGGGCGCCCTGGACCTCGTTCAGGTGGTGGCCGTGCGCCATGCCCATGTGCACCTTGTCCGCCGACGCGGGCTGGCCGTACCAACCGCCGCCCGCGACTTTCTGCTGCGAGTACGGCGACGCGAAGAGCTGACCGCCCGCGGTGGTGCCGAAGGGCGACGCCGCGGCGCCTCCTGTTGAGGGCGAGACGAGCATGCCGTAGTTTCCGTTCAGCGTGGCGTCGAACGCGGCTGCCGCAGCCGCCGCCGCAGCCTGGTGCGCCATCTGTGGGTTGACGTTGCCGTACATAGCGGCGGCGGCGGCGGCTCGCGCGCTGTGTTCAAACTCCTGGTGCGTTTGCCTCTTGGCGATGCCTTCATCGATGCCTCCTGATTTGCGCTTCTTGCCCTTCGACTTGTCACTCGCCTTGCCGGTCGATTTCGCGGACTTGCCGTCCACGCTCTTGCCACCCTTCTTGGCGCTGTCCTTTGCTTTCTTCTTTCCAGAAGCGTCGTCAGCGCCGGCGTCGGCGGCGGCCAGGGCGTCCAGCCCTCTGGCGAGCGCCTCATCAACCTTCCTCTTCAACGTCGAGTTCCAGTGGTTTTTAATCGCGTTGTCGGTACGCCCGACGAACGTTTTCGCAATCTCAGCCCACTTGTTCCCGAACGTGGAGTGCGCGATGATCAACGCACGGTCCTCCTCCCGTGACCACTCCTCGCGCTTGATGTCGGGGTTCAAGTGGTTGTACCACCGCTCGCGACACTGTTTCCCGATACGACCGGGGAGCTGTTGCGCGATTTTGCTCCACTGCTTCGCGCCGAGCTGCCCGACAAGCTCGATGATCTTAGCATCCTCCTCCTTGGTCCAAGGGCCCTTCACGAGCTCGGGGTTCAGCACCTTTTGCCAGCGGTGAAGGCACTGCACGTCCGTGCGCTCGTCAAAGTACTCGGCTGAGAAAGGAGAATTTTGAATATCGGGTCAGCATCAGGCGATTGAGAGGGGGTCGTGGGAGGCGTCGGGACGCCGGCGGCGGGGAAGGAGGGCGGTTGTGACGAGAAAGTAAGCGCGAGGGGGCTGGCTCCGCGTGATGAGCGACACGTCAGGGGCACCGATGTGAGGCTTCGTCGTAGTCGTCGCACAAGTAACCACAGACGCGACGACTACGACGCACTCGGTGGGAGAGTCGGTGGGAGAGGCAGCAAACCGCGGACGGGGGGTCGCGGCGGGGCGCGCACGTACCAATCTTCTTCCAGTTCTTGCCCTTGTACTGCGCCACAGCGCGGCGGAGAATATCATCCTGAGGTTTAAGAGCACGCGAGGTGGTTGGTTAGGTTTGTTTTCTCGGGACGAGGTCGTCGGACGCGACGAAGCTTGAATTGCCTGACACCTTCAAACACGTGTGGGTTTTCGAACACGAGATCCCGTGGTGGCCGGGAACACAGCGTGGAGGTTGTGGCGAGCCACCGAAAATGCCAGCAATTGCCCGTCGGTCGTCGTGTGGTATGCCACGTGCCGCACTTGACCGACGCGTGGTCATTTGCGTACTCGCGCGGTCACGTGGATGCACAGGGAACAGTCGGGACAAGCGCGATTCCAAAGAAAAAACTCACCTCAGCGGGCGTCCAGCCACCCTTCGCCGACCGCCGCGTGGGGCCGCCGATGCGGCTGCGTTGCAGAAAGAAAGAGGAGGGGTAAGTCAGGTGAGCTCATTAAGGTGGTGATGAACACGTTATGGGCATCCGCGAGGGAATTACACGGTTGCGCTCGTCAGGATTCGGTCAGGGACGGAGGCTGATCCCTCTGGTCGAACGCGGGATACGCACCCCGTGACGGGAGGCAATGAATGCGCTTTGTCGTTCATCGTCCGTATTCCGGACGTGCGTCGCTGTTGCGGCCGCGCACTGCGGATGAAAACCGACGCGACGTGTGAAGCACGTGTGTGGCGGTGAGAGCCGACGGTCGACGCGTGCGGCGACGTGCACGAGACGGCGGTGGCGTCGTCTTGTACTGGCGCAACTTGAATCGAAACACGCGTTTTTTGAATTTTTTGAAGAAAGAAAAAAAAGCTGAATTTCACATCTGTTTTTTCATTTTTGAAACGCAGGTGACGTTTCATCGAGGTCCTTGTCTAGAACTCAAGAAGAGCTGTTTTCGCCTTTCGGCGCGATTCGGAGACGAATCCCTACGGTATCATCGCTTCCTCGGACCGACTACCCCAATCAAGCCGTGAATTAACGTGATTTAGCGTGAGGATTGATAGGAACAACCTTCGGTCGTTTTCACCTATCAACGCTCGCTATATGTCGTAAATTGACGGTTTG
>MDSY01103008.1_pt1 | contig 13426 bp, 10 predicted proteins | sample 811131 | NCBI WGS metagenome assembly MDSY01 (sample SAMN05326643, study PRJNA326480) | marine metagenome | isolation source: seawater | place: Atlantic Ocean: South West | collected 2010
GTCCGTTTTCACAACTTCAAGGTTCTGCGTTGTCACGCGAGCCGCGCCCATGTGACCAGCCATTTTCTTGCCTTTGAAAACCTTACCGGGATCCTGACACTGACCAGTGGAACCGTGTGAGCGGTGCGAAATCGACACACCGTGTGTCGCGCGCAAACCACCAAAGTTCCAACGCTTCATCGCACCGGCAAAACCTTTACCAATGGACGTACCCGAAACGTCAACGAATTGACCCTCGAAGTAATGCGAAGCAATGATTTCTTCGCCAACGGCGATGAGGTTGTCTTCGGACACGCGGAATTCGCAAACCTTACGCTTTGGTTCAACATTTGCTTTCGCAAAGTGACCACGCATCGGAGCAGATGTCCGCTTGGCTTTTGCCGTACCGGCGCCGAGTTGAACAGCAGAATAGCCATCCTTTTCAGCAGTCCGCTGGGCTACAACCTGCAGCTTGTCGAGTTGTAGAACGGTCACAGGAATCTGCTTTCCATCCTCTTGAAAAAGGCGGGTCATACCCAACTTTTTAGCGATTACACCAGAGCGCAACATAATCATCCGCTCCTTTATACTTTGATCTCGACGTCAACACCGGCAGCAAGGTCGAGCTTCATCAGCGCGTCTACTGTTTGTGGTGTTGGGTCGACGATATCCAGCAGACGCTTGTGCGTGCGGATTTCGAATTGATCACGGGATTTCTTGTCGATGTGAGGTCCACGAAGAACTGTGAATTTCTCAATCTTGTTTGGAAGCGGAATAGGTCCGCGTACCGAAGCACCTGTGCGTTTGGCGGTGTTTACGATTTCCTGTGTCGACGCATCGAGCACACGGTAATCAAACGCCTTCAAACGGATGCGGATGTTCTGGCTGGCTGCCATGTTCATCACCCTTCATTTGGGCTTAGATCGGAGAGGAGGACCGTGGCTCATCCACACCCCTCATCGCGTCTTTATGTCCAACGTAAAGAGGGCACGCATGTCGCACCCTCGTTGGATAGGGGGGCTATAGGGGGAGTCGGGGGATGTGGCAAGTGCGGAGTTTGAAGGGGGTTGGTTTTGCGCTGAACGCTCTCAGACGGCATGGGGGCGCAGTTTATCGACTTCGTCGCGATAGGGCGCAGCCCCAACAGGAAGGTCGCGGATGATCACCGCATCCTGATGACGAAGCTGTTTGACCAGAACGGGGACAAGCCGCCGGAATGCGGCCCAGATGGAAGGATCAGGCGGCGGCATATCATGTTTGATCAGAGTATGAAGTTTGGGCAGATTATAATAAGGGACCATCGTAAACATGTGATGTTCAAGGTGATAGTTCATGTTGAGATAGATAAAGCGGCTGACAGGGTTCATCAGCACAGTTCGCGTGTTCAACCGATGATCTGACACGTTTTCGGCCAGCCCGAGGTGTTGTAGCAGCCCCGTCATCACATGATGCCACGCCCCGTACAGACGCGGCAGGCCGATCAACATCAGCGACAATATCGACCCCATCCATAGTGATGTGGCGACGGTGACAGCATAGATCAGCAACCAGATGCGCGCGACCAAAAACAGGCGTGCGTGGTCTTTGGTCGCGACATACATTGCCTCTTGCGGGGCGATGCGCCCGCTGGCGTGCAGGATCATGCTTTTGAACGCGTGATAGACATCAACGACGCCCGTAAACGCCAAGGCAACGCGCAGTAAATCAGGTGGCCGCATCGCGACAATTTCGGGATCGCGCCCAACAACGACGGTGTCGGTGTGATGACGCACGTGGCTGGCCCGCCAAACAACCGGATTCCGCATCATCATGAAACAGGCAATCTGATAAACGACAGCATTCATCCAAGGCGTTTTGAACGCGGTCTTGTGGCCGCATTCATGCCACCGAGAATCTGCGCCGGATCCGTATAGAACCCCGTAGATAATCCAGAATGGAGCAGACCACCACGACGGCCACAGCGCAATTGCGATGGTTGCGGACACAATCAATGCGCCAAGCCAGAGCGCTGTATCACGCAGGGCCATCGCGTCCGATTTTTGCATCAAGGCCCTGATAGCCTGTGGGTCAACTGTCGGGCGAAACCAATTAGGATTGGCGGTGCCGTTTAAGGCCGCGATGCTGTCCCCCTCGTCTGAAAGTTTGTAATTCTGGGTCATAAAAAAAGCTAGCGCCGGGTCTACGTTGCGTCAACGGTTTGGTGACAGTCGACCAACGCAAAAGGCCCCCGCGTTTGCGGGGGCCGTTTTATTTCTTCTAGCCTTTAGCGTTCATCCGCTCTCGTCATTTGCAAGCAAACGACTGCCGCGGATGCACGCTGCTAAGTTTGCTTAAGCAAACTTAGGCAATGATCTTTGCAACCACGCCGGCGCCGACTGTGCGGCCGCCTTCGCGGATCGCGAAGCGCAAACCGTCTTCCATCGCGATTGGTGCGATCAGCTCAACGTTGAACTTCAGGTTGTCGCCCGGCATCACCATCTCGGTGCCCTCAGGAAGCTGAACTGTGCCCGTCACGTCCGTTGTACGGAAGTAAAACTGCGGACGGTAGTTCGCGAAGAACGGTGTGTGACGACCGCCTTCTTCTTTCGTGAGGATATATGCCTCGGCTTCGAACGTTGTGTGTGGCTTAACAGAACCCGGCTTACACAGGATCTGGCCGCGCTCGACGCCTTCACGGTCAACACCGCGAAGCAGCGCACCAATGTTGTCACCAGCTTCACCGCGATCAAGCAGCTTGCGGAACATTTCAACACCAGTACAGGTCGTCTTGGATGTGTCGCGGATACCAACGATTTCGATTTCGTCGCCCACGTTGATCACGCCACGCTCAATGCGGCCCGTCACAACAGTACCACGGCCAGAGATCGAGAACACGTCCTCAACTGGCATCAGGAACGGCTGGTCAACAGCACGCGCAGGGGTCGGAATGTATGTGTCGACAGCTTCCATCAGCTTCTTGATGGAGTCTTCGCCGATCGCCTGCTCTGTGCCGTTCATGGCGTGCAAAGCAGAACCTGGGATCACAGGAATGTCGTCGCCAGGGTACTCATAAGAGGACAACAGCTCACGGATTTCCATTTCAACCAGCTCAAGCAGCTCGTCGTCGTCAACCTGATCAACCTTGTTCATGTAGACAACCATGTAAGGGATGCCGACTTGGCGACCAAGCAAGATGTGCTCGCGCGTTTGGGGCATTGGACCGTCTGCTGCGTTCACAACCAGAATAGCGCCGTCCATTTGGGCCGCACCAGTGATCATGTTCTTGACGTAGTCGGCGTGGCCGGGGCAGTCGACGTGCGCGTAGTGACGTGCTTCTGTCTCGTACTCAACGTGCGCAGTGGAGATCGTGATACCACGTGCTTTTTCTTCCGGCGCGCCGTCAATCTGGTCATACGCCTGGAAGTCACCGAAGTACTTCGTGATCGCTGCCGTCAACGTCGTCTTACCATGGTCAACGTGACCAATCGTGCCGATGTTTACGTGCGGTTTATTACGTTCAAACTTTTCCTTAGCCATGATGGCCTCCTTGATGTGTTGGCGGGATATCCCAACCGAGTGTGATGCGGCGGGCGGCGCAAACCGCCCTGCCGTTATTCGAATTTGGCGTTTAAGCGAATTTCGCTTGGATCTCTTCGGAGATGTTGCTTGGAACCGGATCATAATGGTCAAACTGCATCGAGAACTGCGCGCGGCCCGAAGACATGGAACGCAGTGTGTTGATGTAGCCGAACATGTTCGCCAGTGGCACCATTGCTTCGATCGCAATCGCGTTGCCGCGTGTGTCCTGACCTTGAACCTGACCGCGACGCGATGTCAGGTCACCGATGATACCACCTGTGTATTCATCAGGCGTGATCACTTCGACCTTCATGATAGGCTCGAGCAGTTTTGCCCCAGCTTTGCGCATCCCTTCACGCATACACATACGTGCTGCGATTTCGAATGCCATGATGGACGAGTCAACATCGTGGAACTTACCGTCAAGCAGAACCACTTTGAAGTCGATCACGGGGAAGCCAGCCAAAGGACCGTTGTCCATAACGGACAGGATGCCTTTTTCGACGCCCGGGATGTATTCCTTAGGAACGGAACCACCAACAACCTTGGATTCAAACGAGTAGCCTTCACCTGCTTCAGTTGGGGAAATGAGCATTTTCACTTCGCCGTACTGACCAGAACCACCAGACTGTTTCTTGTGGGTGTAAGTGTGTTCAACTTCGTGACCAATGGTTTCACGGTAGGCCACTTGTGGCGCACCGATGTTGGCTTCGACTTTGAATTCACGCTTCATACGGTCAACAAGGATGTCGAGGTGAAGTTCGCCCATGCCCTTCATGATGGTCTGACCGGATTCGATGTCAGTTTCCACGCGGAAGGAAGGATCTTCGGCTGAGAGACGCTGGAGCGCGATGCCCATCTTCTCTTGGTCAGCTTTTGTCTTCGGCTCAACGGCGATCTCGATCACAGGATCGGGGAACGTCATTGTTTCGAGGACAACTGGTTCAGCAGGGGAACACAGCGTGTCACCTGTTGTCGTGTTCTTCAGACCACCAAGCGCGATGATGTCACCAGAGAATGCCTCTGAGATTTCTTCACGGTCGTTGGAGTGCATCATCATCATACGGCCAACACGCTCTTTGTTACCCTTGGTAGAGTTGAGCAAGTTGTCACCCTTGTTGAGTTGACCCGAATAGATGCGAGTAAACGTCAGGGTGCCCACGAATGGGTCGTTCATGATTTTGAACGCAAGGCCAGAGAACGCCATGTCATCGTCCGCACGACGCGGGATGTCACGTGTTTCTGTGTCGTCGCCTGGGCGGAAGCCCATGTAGTCCACCACGTCGAGAGGGCTTGGCAGGTAGTCCACAACAGCGTTAAGAAGCGGCTGAACGCCTTTGTTTTTGAAGGCAGAGCCGCCAAGAACAGGAACGAACGACAAGGACAAACATGCCTTGCGGATCATTTCGCGCAGCTTTGCGACTGTCGGCTCTGTGCCCTCAAGGTATGCTTCCATTGCTTCGTCGTCCTGCTCAACAGCAGCTTCGACAAGCTTTTCGCGCCATTCAGCAGCCTGATCCGCCAAGCTGTCACGAATAGGAGCTTTGATCCAAGACGCACCAAGGTCTTCGCCCTGCCACAACCATTCTTCCATGGTCACGAGGTCAACGAGGCCTTCGAGTTCTGTTTCTGCACCAATCGGGAAAGAGATTGGCAAAGCGCGTGCGCCTGTCCGGTCTTCAACCATCGCAACACACTTGAAGAAGTCAGCGCCAATTTTGTCCATCTTGTTGACGAAAACCATACGCGGAACTTTATAGCGGTCAGCCTGACGCCACACAGTTTCAGTCTGTGGTTCAACGCCAGCGTTGGCGTCAAGAACACAGACAGCACCGTCAAGCACAGCCAAGGAACGTTCAACTTCGATTGTGAAGTCAACGTGGCCTGGTGTGTCGATGATGTTCATGCGGTGCTTGGCTGAATCCGGATCAGTTCCGTTTTCAGTGCGCTCCCAGAATGTAGTCGTCGCAGCGGAAGTAATTGTAATACCCCGTTCCTGCTCTTGCTCCATCCAGTCCATTGTCGCAGCGCCGTCGTGCACTTCGCCAATGTTATGCTCTTTGCCTGTATAATACAGGATGCGCTCGGAACAGGTGGTTTTACCTGCATCGATGTGCGCGATGATACCGAAGTTACGGTACAGTTCGAGGGGATAATCGCGTGCCATATTGGTGCTTTCCTCTTACCAGCGGTAGTGGCTGAATGCTTTGTTAGCATCGGCCATCTTGTGCGTGTCTTCGCGCTTTTTGACGGCTGTGCCACGGCCTTGAACCGCATCCACGAGCTCGCCTGCAAGGCGCTCTTCCATAGTCTTTTCGTTGCGCTTCTTAGCGGCAGCGATCAACCAGCGAATTGCCAAAGCTTCGCGGCGCTCAGGGCGAACTTCGACGGGCACCTGATAGGTGGCACCACCGACGCGACGCGAACGTACTTCGAGGTTTGGTTTGATGTTCTCAAGGCTCTCGTGGAAGACTTCCAGCGGAGACTGCTTCAGCTTGCTCTCAACGCGATCAAATGCGTTGTAAACAATACGCTCAGCGACGGACTTCTTACCGTCAACCATGAGGTTATTCATGAACTTTGAAAGAACCTTGTCACCGAATTTTGCATCGGGAAGGATCTGGCGCTTTTCAGCTGCGTGACGACGTGACATATCTGTATCCCTTACTTCGGCTTCTTGGCGCCGTATTTCGAACGACGCTGCTTACGGTCTTTAACGCCTTGCGTATCAAGAACACCGCGCAGGATGTGGTAGCGCACACCGGGAAGGTCTTTTACACGACCGCCACGGATCAGGACCACAGAGTGCTCCTGAAGGTTGTGGGATTCACCACCGATATAGCTGATGACCTCAAAACCATTTGTCAGGCGTACTTTGGCAACCTTACGCATAGCCGAGTTCGGCTTTTTCGGGGTAGTCGTATAAACCCGAGTACAAACGCCGCGCTTTTGCGGGTTGCCTTCAAGGTGAAGCGACTTCGAAACTCTTCTTTTAGGCTGCCGCGGTTTGCGGATCAGCTGCTGGATCGTTGGCATTGGGCTTGTGTCCCCACTTCTTCACATGTGTGGCGAACCAGAATGGTCCACCGTTTCTATTCTTACGCGCCACTCGCGTCCAAAAAGCACAATAAACCCGCTGGCGTTGCCTTACCGGAGCAACGGAGCGGTTGGGTTACAGAGGATCGGACCAATAGTAGGTCGGATCTTGACCACGACGATTATGATGCCTGTCAAAGGACGAACCAGAGGCAGATGCGCGCTACATAGGTTGACTCGGGATAGCTGTCAACAGCGCCTAACGCATGCGCAGACCCTGTGTAGGTTTGGCCGCTGTGGCGCGTTCGCGGTACAGCGTGAACAGGCCCGTCGCGACGACAATGACTGCGCCAAGAATGGTTAACGTATTGGGCCATTCGCCGAACACAAAGAACCCAAGAACCAGCGCGACCAAAAGGGATGTGTAGCGGAACGGTGCGACAAACCCGATGTCGCCCGTGCGCATCGCCGACACTGCACAAATATAACCGATCATCAGACATAGTGCGGCGGCAGCAAGCAACAGCATCGATCCGGCATCAGGCATCACCCAAGCGGTTCCCGCACCACCTATCAGCGCCATCAATGTCACCCCGACGCCCGCCGCAAGGGCCACGACCCCAGACGGGATATCGCGCGACAGTTTGCGCGCGGCAAGGTCACGCATAGTCACCGCAATCACCGCGGCCACACCCAACAGCGAATAAAACGTAAACCCGTCTGTGCCGGGCTGGATAATCAGCACGACACCAACAAACCCGACCAGAATCGCGATCAGACGCTTCCAACCAACGGCTTCGCCAAAGAACAGGGCCGCGGCGAGTGTCACAGTCAGCGGCAAAGCCTGAAGGATCGCCGAAAGATTACCGATGGGCATTTTGAACAAAGCCGTGAGGAAAAAAATCGTGCCGATCGCTTCGGCCACTGTGCGGATCGAAATCAGGCCCCAGTCTTTCGCATTCGGGCGATAGGTCAGTTGGCCGCGCAGATAGGCCAAGATCAGCAGGCCAACCGTGATCATCATACCGCGCATGGCGATGGCCTGAAAAAATGCCACTTCATCGCTTGCGAGTTTCATAAGTGCGTCATTCACGGTGAACGCCGACATGGACGTCATCATAAAAAGCGCAGCGCGCATGTTGTCAGACAGGATCATTGTCTTGGTGTGGCACGGCACAATCGATTGGGCCAGTCCATTCGCGACATCGTGCTAGATCGCACCTTCCGCACGGGATTTCACATCGCGCGCCAGCACATCCATTGCCAAATGCGCGGCCCCCTTGGTCGCAGGTGTGAAAAACCAAGACGGCGCAAGCATGCGGTCATAGTCAAGGCTGACCGTGAGGCGGGTAGCATCATTGCCCGCCGCTTCGACGCGGTATGTCAGGTGCTTGTGCGCAACCCACATTGCGAACGGGCTGGTGTCAGACAGGATCTCAAACACGGCGATCTTATCGGTCCGTTCTACAACTTGCAGCGTCAGGTAACCCGCCCCTTCGCGCCCTTCAAATTGAACACGCCGCATCGCACCCAATGATGTGCCCTCATCCGTGACGACGCCAACAGGCTACGGAAACAACTCTAAAATGTTGGGCAACGGAAAATCGGGCGACGTCGCGGTTTCTAACGTGGTCCAGACCTCATCGGGTGTTTGTTCAATAAGGTAGGTCGTTTCACTGCGATTGGACGGATCAAATGACATCGCACTTGTGACGCCCTCAAAGCTGGCAAGGCATAGAAATGTTCCGGCCACGGCCAGGCTCCCGATATCGAAAAGGCGGCTGTCGGGGTCGTTGTTATCATCGCCGCCAATTGCATTGTTCACCCCTGAAACTGCCTTTGCGAAAATGTAGATCACCAATCCGATGAGCCCAGCAATGACGGCAATGATCGCGACGCAAAACACCACGGTCAGCACGCCGCCGACGAAATCCCCCGCTGATGCGGCCTCTGCGGGTTGGGGCGCAAAGATGCTGGCCAGAAGAATGACGATCGCCAAGCCGACCGCGGGTTGCGCGCTGCGCAGATAGATCACTTGGGAAAAGCCGCGCGTCAGATGGCCCCGCACCGCGAGCCAGCACAGGTGCACGACCATGATGATCATCAGCGGTGTTACAAACTGAAACCCCGTTGCCACGAATCCCGACTGCGACACGTACCCCGCGTAAATCAAAGCAAGACCTGCCGCGATGGCGTGGATCGGGAGGATAGATCGTGTTCGCAATACCATCATTTCACCTGTCGGTTTGGGACAAGAAGAATATGGCGACAAGTCCGCCGCTATGTCTAGCTGGGAATTCGTCGCACGTATCCTAGAACGAAAAAGGCCCCGCTGTTTCCAGCGGGGCCTTTTCAATTTTCTTGGCGTCGATCTTACTCGTCGCGGCTTTCTGGTGTGTCCGCGATGATTGTATCGAACACATCGCCACCGATCACATCCTCGGACGCGGGCTCGGGTGCGGCCAGTGCGGCTGCGGCCTCTGCCTCTTCGCGACGGGCCTGAATGACCACGTTGTCACGTGCAGTTGCGATCTTCGTGACGTTCTGCGTCGCACCACCGGTACCCGCAGGGATCAAGCGACCCACGATGACGTTCTCTTTGAGGCCGACCAATTTGTCCCGCTTGCCCTGTACGGATGCTTCCGTAAGAACGCGCGTGGTTTCTTGGAAAGATGCCGCAGAGATGAAAGAACGTGTTTGCAATGACGCCTTGGTGATACCGAGCAAGATTGGTTCACCCTGTGCTGGGCGACCTTTGCGGGCCAATGACTTTGCATTTGCTTCGTCAAACTCGGCCTTGTCGACGTTTTCACCCTTGAGCAATGTCGTGTCACCGCTGTCAGAGATTTCCCATTTCTGGAGCATCTGACGCACGATCACTTCGATGTGCTTGTCGTTGATTTTAACGCCCTGCAAACGATACACGTCCTGCACTTCGTCGATCATGTAATCGGCAAGCGCCTCGACACCCATAATCGCGAGGATGTCATGCGGCGCTGGATTGCCGTCCATGATGTAATCGCCCTTTTGCACGAAGTCGCCTTCTTGCACTGGGATGTGCTTGCCCTTGGGCACCATGTATTCGACCTTGTGATCAGCATCCTCGGAGGACTCAATCGCGATACGGCGCTTGTTTTTGTAGTCCTTACCGAAGCGAACATAACCATCAATTTCGGCAATAATCGCGTGATCCTTTGGACGACGTGCTTCGAACAATTCCGCAACCCGTGGCAAACCACCGGTAATGTCCTTGGTCTTGGCACCTTCGCGCGGGATACGCGCCACAACGTCACCGGCCTGAATCTGCTGGCTGTCTTCAATCGACAGAACCGCATCAACAGACATCGGATAGGTTACAGGGTTGCCTGCATCGTTCATCACTGCTTCGCCATTGGCGTCGAGGATGATGATTTCCGGCTTCAACTCGTTGCCCTTAGGCGCGGAACGCCAGTCGGTCACGATGCGCTGAGTCATGCCTGTCGCATCATCGGTGTCTTCGCGAATGGCGATACCGTTGATGAGGTCGACAAACTTAACCGTACCGGCTTTTTCGGCAATGATTGGCAGGGTGTATGGATCCCATTCAAACATCTTGTCGCCGCGCTTGATGGACCCGCCATCTTTGACGAACACTTTGGAACCGTAGCCAACCTTGTGGTTCGCACGTTCTTCACCGTTCTCGTCCATGATCGCGAGGACCATGTTCCGGCCCATAACGACTTGCTCGCCGTCAGCGTTTTGCAGGATCTGCTCATTGCGCAGTTCAACGATACCGTCAACGGACGCCTCGAGGAACGACTGCTGGCCACCTTGTGCAACGCCGCCGATGTGGAACGTCCGCATCGTCAGCTGTGTACCAGGTTCACCAATAGACTGCGCAGCAATGATGCCGACAGCTTCGCCGAGGTTAACGCGCGAACCGCGCGACAAGTCACGACCGTAACACATGGCACAGACGCCGTCTTCGGCCTCACATGTCAGCGGGCTACGGATGCGCATCTTGGTGACACCGGATGTTTCGATAATGTCGGCAGAACGCTCGTCTATCAGCTCACCAGCCTTGACCAGAACTTCTTCTGTGCCGGGCTTGAGAACATCATCGGCAGACACGCGGCCAAGAACACGATCAGACAAGGACGACACAACTTCACCGTCGTTGACGGCGGCTTCTGCTGTGATTGCACGTTCTGTTCCGCAATCCACTTCACGTACGATGCAATCTTGCGCAACGTCCACCAGACGACGTGTCAGGTAACCGGAGTTCGCAGTTTTCAACGCCGTGTCCGACAGACCCTTACGGGCACCGTGGGTGGAGTTGAAGTATTCCAGAACCGTTAGGCCTTCTTTGAAGTTCGAGATAATTGGCGTTTCGATGATCTCACCGTTTGGCTTGGCCATCAGACCACGCATACCGCCCAGCTGTTTCATCTGCGTGACAGAACCACGCGCACCGGAGTGGGCCATCATGTAAACCGAGTTTGGTTCACCTTCAGCGCCGTCTTCCATCTGCGGAGTCGTGGAAATCGTCGTCATCATCGCATCAGTGACTTTGTCGTTCGACTTTGACCAAGCATCGACAACTTTGTTGTACTTTTCACCCTGAGTGATCAGGCCGTCCATATACTGCCGTTCGAAATCCTTAACCTGTTCGCGTGTCTCGTTGACCAACGTCCATTTGGTGTCAGGGATAACCATGTCGTCCTTACCGAACGATATGCCGGCCTTGAACGCTTCGCGGAAGCCCATTGTCATGATCTGATCACAGAAGATGACAGATTCTTTCTGACCACAGTAACGGTAGACCGTATCAATGATCTGCTGGACTTCTTTCTTGCGAAGAAGCTGGTTCACAAGATCAAACGGCGCCTTGTTGTTGAGCGGCAAAAGCGAACCCAAACGGATACGACCAGGGGTCGTTTCAAAGCGCTTCATGACCTCATTGCCTTCCGCGTCGATCTGCGGAATGCGGGCTTGGATCTTGGCGTGCAGGTGGACTTCACCAGCCTGAAGCGCGTGTTCGACTTCTTCAATCGTGCTGAACACCATGCCTTCGCCCTTCATGCCTGTGCGCATGATGGTCGTGTAATAGAGGCCCAAAATCATATCCTGTGACGGCACGATAATTGGCGCACCGTTGGCAGGTGACAAGACGTTGTTTGTCGACATCATCAAGACGCGACATTCCAACTGTGCCTCAAGGCTCAGCGGGACGTGGACAGCCATCTGGTCACCGTCGAAGTCGGCGTTAAACGCAGAACACACAAGCGGGTGCAGCTGGATGGCCTTGCCTTCGATCAGAACAGGTTCGAAGGCCTGAATGCCAAGACGGTGCAGCGTTGGCGCACGGTTCAGCATGACAGGGTGTTCGCGAATGACTTCGTCCAAGATATCCCAAACTTCGGGACGCTCTTTTTCGACCAGCTTTTTGGCTTGCTTCACTGTGGAAGACAGACCTTTGGCTTCAAGACGCGAATAGATGAACGGCTTGAACAGTTCGAGCGCCATCTTTTTCGGCAAACCACACTGGTGCAGTTTGAGTTCCGGACCCGTCACGATGACCGAGCGGCCAGAGAAGTCGACGCGCTTACCCAAAAGGTTTTGACGGAAACGACCCTGCTTACCTTTCAGCATGTCTGACAGCGATTTCAACGGACGCTTGTTGGCACCCGTAATCACGCGGCCACGACGGCCGTTGTCGAACAACGCATCGACAGATTCCTGCAACATGCGCTTTTCGTTACGCACAATGATGTCAGGCGCGCGCAATTCGATCAGACGCTTCAGACGGTTGTTGCGGTTGATCACGCGGCGATACAGATCGTTCAAATCGGACGTCGCAAAACGGCCACCATCAAGCGGCACAAGCGGGCGCAATTCTGGCGGGATCACAGGAACGACCGTTAGGATCATCCATTCTGGGCGGTTGCCGGATTCGATGAAAGACTCAACAATCTTCAAACGCTTGATGATCTTCTTTGGCTTCAGCTCACCAGTGGCGACCTTAAGCTCTTCGCGCAGCGTGTCTGCTTCGCCTTCAAGGTCGATCGCAGCCAGCATTTCACGGATCGCTTCAGCACCAATGTTGGCTGTGAAGGCGTCCATGCCGTAGGCGTCCTGCGCGTCGAGGAATTCTTCCTCGGTCATCAAAGCACCGTAAGCGAGGTCTGTCAGACCCGGTTCGATCACGACGTAGTTTTCGAAGTACAAAATACGTTCGAGGTCACGCAAAGTCATGTCCAGCATCAGGCCGATCCGGCTTGGCAGGGACTTCAGGAACCAGATGTGCGCAACCGGTGCGGCCAGTTCGATGTGACCCATACGTTCGCGACGTACCTTTTGCAGCGTAACTTCCACACCACATTTCTCGCAGACAACGCCGCGATATTTCATGCGCTTATATTTGCCGCAAAGGCATTCGTAGTCTTTGATCGGGCCAAAAATACGGGCACAGAACAGACCGTCGCGTTCTGGTTTGAACGTGCGGTAGTTGATGGTTTCGGGCTTCTTGATTTCACCGAAGGACCACGACAGGATCCGTTCTGGTGATGCCAAAGACACCTTGATTTCGTCAAACGTTTTCGCCGGAGCAATCGGGTTAAACGGGTTGTTTGTAAGTTCCTGGTTCATTTTCAATTCCTTGAATAGGGCGCGTTAAGAGGTGGGTGGAGTAGAGCCGCGGGGCCCTACTCCTCATCCTCCGCATCCAGGAGTTCCATATTGAGGCCGAGGCCCCGGACTTCTTTCACGAGAACGTTGAACGATTCTGGCACGCCAGCTTCGAAGTTATCTTCGCCTTTGACGATGCTTTCGTAGACTTTCGTCCGGCCAGCCACGTCATCCGATTTCACCGTCA
>MDSY01088358.1_pt1 | contig 13425 bp, 19 predicted proteins | sample 811131 | NCBI WGS metagenome assembly MDSY01 (sample SAMN05326643, study PRJNA326480) | marine metagenome | isolation source: seawater | place: Atlantic Ocean: South West | collected 2010
TCACAAGCTGTTAATAAATCTGTCCAAACAACAGTCCATGTTGCTGTTGAAGATTCACCAGCTACTGCTGCTGCTGCTTCAACTGGATCTACACCCGGTTGTGGTGTAATACGGAATAATGCAAGAATATCAGTAGCTTTTACTGCGTATGAAGCATCCCAGTAACCCATTTTAGCATATGGAATTACACCAGATTCGTAACGGTCACTTTTAATTCGAGTCCGTTCTGATACAGATTGAGACATTTATTTCTCCTTAAAATAAAAAGGCAATATATAATAGATATAACTAATATTTACAATTAGTTCTATCGGTTGAAATCCTAAGAACAACCTTAATAAGAATTATAATATGACTTTCTATAAATGGTTCGTATAGGTTATTTAAAAATACTATAACTATTAAGAATACTTTTTATTTAAAGTACGTTTAACAACTATTACTTTGTAATTAATTTTAATAAATAGATAAAATCATATATAATAATAATTAGAAATTAAAATCTTTAAGTTTCATTTATTTAATTAAGTACAGGCGGTTAATTATGCCATATGAATCGAAAGAAACTTCAAACACCGTTCTAAGTAAATTACTTAATCAATCATATAAGTATGGGTTTGCCACAGAAATTGAAAAAGAAATTTTTGAAAAAGGGTTAAATGAGGACGTCGTAAGAGCAATTTCACGTAAAAGGGCAGAACCTGAATTTTTATTAGAATTTCGATTAAAAGCTTATAAAAAGTGGCAACAAATGAAATGCCCTGAATGGCATATTTTAAAATTTTCTGAAATTGATTATCAAGAGATTAGTTATTATTCAGCTCCCAAAGCAAAAAGTAAATTAAATAGTCTTGATGAGGTTGATCCTGAGTTATTAGAGACATTTGAAAAATTAGGTATTTCACTTAGTGAACAAAAGAGGTTAACAAATGTTGCTGTAGATGCGGTGTTTGATAGTGTTTCGGTTGTGACAACATTTAAAGAAGAATTAGCGGAGCAAGGAATTATTTTTTGTTCTATGTCTGAAGCTGTTCAAGAATACCCTGAACTTATTAAGAAATATCTTGGTACTGTTGTTCCAATTGGTGATAATTATTTTTCGACGTTAAATTCAGCAGTTTTTACTGACGGCTCGTTCTGTTATATACCTAAAAACATAAAATGTCCTTTAGATCTTTCAACTTATTTTAGAATTAATGATGAGAAATCAGGTCAATTTGAACGTACTTTAGTTATTGCCGATGTTAATAGTTCTGTTTGTTATTTAGAAGGATGTACTGCTCCACAATATGATAGTAATCAATTACATGCAGCTGTTGTTGAATTGGTTGCATTTGAAAATGCTTCAATTAAATACTCAACTGTTCAAAATTGGTATGCTGGGAACAGAGATGGAAAAGGGGGCATTTACAATTTTGTTACAAAACGTGGTTTATGTGCAGGGAAGACTTCTAAAATATCTTGGACTCAGGTAGAAACAGGTTCCAGTCTCACTTGGAAATATCCTAGTTGCTTATTAGTTGGTGATAATTCTCAGGGTGAATTTTATTCTGTTGCATTAACAAATAATTTCCAACAAGCTGATACTGGTACGAGAATGATGCATATTGGAAAAGAAACTCGTAGTCGAATTGTTTCAAAAGGAATTTCAGCGGGTAAATCTAAAAATACCTATCGTGGTTACGTACATATTAATAACAACGCATTAGGTGCACGTAATTATTCACAATGTGATTCATTGTTAATTGGTAATTTGACTAATGCAACTACATTCCCTGTTATCCGCGTGGATAATTCAACAACAAAAGTTGAGCATGAAGCGTCTACATCAAAAATTGGTGAAGAACAAATTTTCTACTTTTTACAACGTGGAATCTCTATCGAACAAGGAATCGAATTAATGATTAGTGGATTTTGTCGAGATGTTGTTACTGAATTACCTTTAGAATTTGCTGCTGAAGCGACTCGTTTATTAAGTTTAAAATTAGAAGGAACTGTCGGATAATGAATAATATACCTATTTTAGAAATTAAAAATTTAAAAGCTGCTATAAACGATAATGAAATTTTAAAAAATCTAAATTTAAAAGTATATAAAGGTGAAATTCACGCCATAATGGGGCCAAACGGTTCAGGTAAAAGTACATTTTCAAAAGTTTTAGGTGGACATCCTGCTTACGAAGTTTTGGGAGGTGAGGCTCTTTTTAACGGAATCAATATTTTAGATTTAGAACCGGAAGAACGATCACATTTAGGTATTTTTCTTGCTTTTCAATACCCAATTGAAATTCCTGGTGTTAGTAACGAAGATTTTCTAAGATTAGCCTATAATGCCAAAAGAAAATTTAGAAATGAACCAGAAATTGATCCTTTAGAATTTCTGGGTATTATTCAGGAAAAATTAGATATTGTTAATATGTCACCAGTTTTCCTAAGTCGAAATGTTAATGAAGGGTTCTCAGGTGGTGAAAAGAAACGTAATGAAATTTTACAGATGGTTTTATTAGATTCAAAATTATCAATTTTAGATGAAACAGATTCGGGTTTAGATATTGATGCTTTAAAAATCGTTTCTGAAGGTATTAATACTTTTATGAAAGATGATAAAGCAATTATTTTGATAACACATTACCAAAGATTATTGGATTATATAAAACCAGATTTTGTACACGTAATGCAAGATGGCAAAATAATTAAAACAGGAACAGCAGATTTAGCTAAAGAACTAGAAGTAAAAGGTTACGAATGGTTGAAATAGATGAACTCATATTGAAACAGAGTTTTTCTATAAAAGTAAACCGAAATTATCGTAAAATAACTATAATAATTAATGTTCCTGTATATTTCTTAATATTGGGTAATTTACTAAATTAGCTAAATTTTATGTACCCAGATAATTTTTATTCAAGTACGTTTACATTATTAGCGGAGGCAGAAGTTGGAAAACATTTTTATTGGAATATTGCTGGTGCTTTAGTGCATGGTCAAGTTTTAATAGTAATTTGGTTTGTTGTTGCAATTTTATTAATTTTCTCAGCCCTTGGTACTCTTAATGCAGACCGAATTCCTCATGGTTGGCAAAACTTTATGGAATCTGCATTAGATTTCATTATAGATATTGCTAAGAACCAATTAGGTGAAAGTTTCTATAGAGAATGGATACCATTTATTGGTACATTATTCTTATTCATTTTTGGCTCGAATTGGGCAGGTGCTGTTATTCCATGGAAATTAATTCAACTTCCAGAAGGTGAATTTGCTGCACCAACTAATGATATTAATACAACAGTAGCATTAGCGTTATTAACTTCTTTTGCATACTTCTACGCAGGTTTAAGTGAGAAAGGGTTAGGTTATTTCAAACGTTATGTTCAACCACTTCCACTTCTTCTACCAATTAATATTTTAGAAGATTTCACGAAACCTTTATCACTAAGTTTTCGATTATTCGGAAACGTTTTAGCTGATGAATTAACTATCACTGTATTAACAGGTCTTGTACCATTAGTAATTCCATTACCAATTATGTTACTAGGTATTTTTGCTGGTTCAGTACAAGCGTTAATTTTCTCAACATTAGCTGCTGCATATATTGCAGAAGCTCTTGAGTAAATTATCATTTAATTAGATTTTTCTAAAATTATATTTACATTTATATTAATTAAAATTTATTATGGATTCTATTATTTCTGCTGCTTCTGTTATAGCTGCTGGTTTATCTATTGGTTTAGCTGCTATTGGTCCTGGTATTGGTCAAGGTAACGCTGCTGGTCAAGCAGTTGAAGGGATTGCTCGTCAACCTGAAGCAGAAAACAAAATTCGTGGTACTTTATTATTAAGTTTAGCCTTCATGGAAGCCTTAACAATTTATGGTTTAGTAGTTGCATTAGCATTATTATTTGCTAACCCGTTTAACACATAATTTATTATCTGAAAAACATAAATAGATCGAAATAGTATTTAATATTTTTGCTAAATCGATCTATTAAAAATTTTTAATTCTATAGAAAAACATATATATTTCATATGGTTAATTTTTCAATATTAATTTCAAATTCAGAAGTAAGTGGTCCTGGTGGATTGTTTGATTTTAATGCAACTTTACCATTAGTAGCAATTCAATTCGTTTTATTAATGTTAATTCTTAATACTGTTTTATATAGTCCTTTATTGACTATTATTGAAGAGCGTAAAGAATACATTTTAAATAATCTTGCGGAAGCTTCTGAAATTCTAACAAAAGCAAATGAATTGACAACTTACTACGAACAAGAATTAAGTAACGTGCGCAAAGAAGGACAATTGTTAGTTACGGATGGACAAAAAATTCATAAAGAACTTTTAGAAATTGAACTAAATACTTCTCAAGCATATCTAGATAAATTATTAGATACTATTGTAGAAGATCTTATGGATAAACAAAAAACTGCACTTAATAGTTTAGATACAATTGTTCAATCATTGTGTGTAAAAATTGAAAGTCAATTATCAATTTAAATTTTTTGTTAAACATAATCTTTCTTTTTATAAACGAACAGTTTACATAGAACCTTTAAAACATGGAAAATTTTAATCAAATTTTTACATTAGTTGCTAAAAGCGAAGGTATTGGACTAAATCTTGATATTTTGGAAACCGGATTAATTAATGTTCTTACTTTAGTTGGTATTCTAGTTTATACTGGTAAAGATTTTTTAGGATCTTTATTAGAAGAACGTAAAACCAATATTGTACAAGGTGTTCAAGATGCCGAAGACCGTTTAAATGAAGCTAACCGACGTTTAGATGAAGCTCAAAAGCAATTAAGTCAATATACTGTGGTTACCACTGAAATGCAAAGTAGAACAATAGATTCAATTCTAGTTTTATTTGAAGCTGATGCTACTGCATCGAAAAAAGATTTAGCGGCACGTTTTAGTAGAGCTTTAGCTGCTTTCCGTTCTAAAGAACGACAAATCTTTATTGAAGTTAAGCAACAAATCGTATTATTAGTATTGAAAAGAACTTTACTACGGGCTCAAGAGACTTTCTGTAAAAAAGATCGCGCTGTAGAATTGAATCGTGAAACTATTAATAAATTAGAAGGAGATTTGCTATGAGCAAAAATCCCTTAGCGGCAAAAGTAGCAGTACCTTATGCACGTGCGTTATATGATTTTTCAATTCAGAAAAATCTTATGCACCAAATTACTGCTGATTTTCAAAATTTAGAAGTGTTTCTAAGTCAAACCCCAGATTTAGTAAATTATTTAAATAATCCGCTTATTGGTAAAGAACAAAAAGCAGAACTTTTAGATAAAACTTTAAAAACACAGTTAAATAATGAGACTTTTAAATTCTTAAGCGTTTTAGTAAGACGTGATAGAATTAATTTGTTGGAAACTGTTATCGAAAATTACTTAGCTTTAGTTTACGATTTAGCCTCGATTAAAATAATTGAAGTTTCAACAGCTTTTGCATTTACTAATATGCAGAAAGATACTTTGACGAAAAAATTAAAAGAATTAACGAACGCTCGAGAAATTCGTTTAGTTATTACTATAGATACAGGTCTTATTGGTGGGTTTTTAATTAAAACTAATTCAAAAGTAATAGATTTTACAGTTAAAAATCAGTTACAACTTTTGGCTAAACATTTAGACAGTGTACTAGAAATTTAAAAATATTTTAAACCTTTATTAATTTTTTACCTTAAAAATAATACAATGATAAATATTCGTCCAGACGAAATTAGTAGTATTATCCGTGAACAAATCGAAAAGTATGACCAAGATGTCAAAGTCGATAACGTTGGTACTGTTTTACAAGTAGGTGATGGTATTGCCCGCGTATATGGTCTTGATCAAGTAATGAGTGGTGAACTTCTAGAATTTGAAGACAAAACTATAGGTATTGCACTTAACTTAGAAAATGATAACGTTGGTGTAGTATTAATGGGAACAGGTCGCCTAATTTTAGAAGGTGGTACTGTAAAATCGACAGGGAAAATTGCTCAAATTCCTGTAGGTGAGAAGTTTTTAGGTCGAGTAGTAAATCCATTAGGTCTTCCAATTGATGGTAAGGGAGAGATTGAATCGGATGAAACTCGTTTAATGGAAGCGATGGCGCCTGGAATTATTAGTCGAAAATCTGTATGTGAACCTTTACAAACAGGTATTACTTCAATTGATGCTATGATTCCAATTGGTCGAGGCCAACGAGAATTAATTATTGGAGATCGTCAGACAGGTAAAACATCAATTGCTGTTGATACAATTATTAATCAAGGTTCAGAAAATGTTGTATGTGTATACGTTGGTATTGGCCAAAAAGCCTCAACTGTTGCACAAGTAGTAAATGTACTTGAAGAAAAAGATGCAATGTCATACACGATTGTTGTATCAGCAAGTGCTAATGATCCTGCTACATTACAATATATTGCGCCATATGCTGGTGCAGCATTAGCTGAATTTTTCATGTATACCGGAAGAGCTACATTAGTTGTTTATGATGATTTGACAAAACAAGCTATGGCTTACCGTCAAATGTCGTTACTATTACGTCGTCCTCCTGGACGTGAAGCATACCCTGGTGATGTATTCTACTTACATTCACGTTTATTAGAGCGTGCTGCTAAATTAAGTGATGAATTAGGTGGTGGTAGTATGACTGCATTACCGATTATTGAAACACAAGCGAGTGATGTATCTGCTTATATTCCAACAAATGTAATCTCAATTACAGATGGTCAGATCTTCTTATCTAACGATTTATTTAATTCGGGTATTCGTCCTGCAATTAACGTAGGTATTTCTGTATCACGTGTAGGTTCTGCAGCTCAAACAAAGGCAATGAAAAAAGTTGCTGGTAAACTTAAATTAGAATTAGCTCAATTTGCTGAATTAGAAGCCTTTTCACAATTTGCTTCGGATTTAGATGAGGCGACTCAAAAGCAATTAGCTAGAGGAACTCGTTTACGTGAATTATTAAAGCAACCTCAAAACTCTCCATTACCAGTTTCTGAGCAAATTGCATTAATTTATGCTGGTATTAATGGTCAATTAGATGACTTAGCAGTTACTGATGTTAAAGAGTATTGCGGAAGTTTATTAACTTATTTAACTACATCTAAAAAAGGGTACCTTGATATTGTTAATTCAACGAATCAATTTACAGATGAAGCTGAAACTCTTTTAAATGAAGCAATTACAGAATCAAAAACTATATTTGCTAGTAAAGGTTAATTAAAATACGTTAATTAGATATAATTCTAATTAACTTATTTTTAATCTTTGGTAATGTATGAAAATCAGTTAAGTTTGTAAAATAAATTTTTTTAATTATTCTTATTATCTTGATCACTTTATAAAATATTATTAAATTAAATAATTTTTAGAATCTTCACTTATAATATTATAATAGCTAACTGTTTTTTAGTTTAGTTGTAAGAAAGTCAAAAACCCATTATTTTAAATTTAAGGAATGAATTACTATGGCATTACCATGGTATCGTGTTCATACTGTTGTTTTAAATGATCCTGGAAGATTACTTGCAGTACATTTAATGCATACATCATTAGTTGCTGGTTGGGCTGGTTCAATGGCTTTATATGAATTGGCAGTATTTGATCCTTCGGATCCAGTTTTAAATCCTATGTGGCGCCAAGGTATGTTTGTTATGCCTTTTATGACTCGTTTAGGAATCACTGATTCTTGGGGTGGTTGGAGTATAACAGGTGAAAGTGTTTCTAATCCTGGTATTTGGAGTTTTGAAGGTGTTGCATTATCACACATTATTTTATCTGGTATGTGTTTCTTAGCAGCTCTTTGGCATTGGGTATATTGGGACTTAGAATTATTCCGTGATCCGCGAACTGGTGAGCCGGCACTTGATTTACCAAAAATATTTGGTATTCATTTATTCTTGTCAGGTTTATTATGTTTTGGTTTTGGTGCATTCCATGTTACAGGTTTATTTGGACCTGGAATTTGGGTATCAGATGCTTATGGAATTACTGGAAAAGTTCAGCCGGTAGCACCTTCTTGGGGTGCTGATGGATTCAATCCATTTAATGCTGGTGGAATTGCTGCACATCATATTGCTGCAGGTACTTTTGGTATTTTTGCTGGTGTTTTCCATTTAACAGTGCGCCCACCTCAGCGATTATATCGTGCATTAAGAATGGGTAATATCGAAACAGTATTATCAAGTAGTATTGCTGCAGTTTTCTTCGCTGCTTTTGTTACGTCTGGAACAATGTGGTATGGTGCCGCGGCAACTCCAATTGAATTGTTCGGACCTACCCGTTACCAATGGGATAGTGGTTATTTCCAACAAGAGATTGAACGTCAAGTAGAAACTTCAGTAAGTGAAGGGTTATCAGAAAGTCAAGCATGGTCACGTATTCCTGATAAATTAGCATTTTATGATTACATTGGAAATAATCCAGCTAAAGGTGGTTTATTCCGTGCCGGACCTATGAATAAAGGTGATGGTATTGCTGAAGCATGGTTAGGTCATCCAATTTTCCGTGATAAGGAAGGACGTGAATTAACAGTACGTCGAATGCCAGCATTCTTCGAAACATTCCCTGTTATTTTAGTTGATAAAGATGGTATTATCCGGGCTGATATTCCTTTCCGTCGTGCTGAATCTAAATATAGTATTGAACAGGTTGGTGTAACTGTTGATTTCTATGGTGGTAAATTAAATGGTCAAACTTTTAAAGACGCTCCAACTGTAAAGAAATTTGCTAGAAAAGCGCAATTAGGTGAAGTTTTTGAATTTGATCGTACAAGTTTAGAATCAGACGGTGTATTCCGTAGTAGTCCACGTGGTTGGTATACCTTTGGTCATGCTAACTTTGCATTATTATTCTTCTTTGGTCATTTATGGCATGGTGGACGTACAATCTTCCGTGATGTATTTACTGGAATTGGTGCAGAAGTTACAGAACAAGTTGAGTTTGGTGCATTCCAAAAACTTGGTGATCGATCTACTAAAAAACAAGGTGCTGTATAACTGCTAGTCTTTGTTTATTAAACCTATTCAAAATTAAAAAGGATTAAATAATGGAAGCTTTGGTTTATACATTCTTGCTTATTGGTACATTGATGGTACTTTTTTTCTCAGTTTTCTTTAGAGAGACACCACGTATTATTAAAAAGTAAAACCAATTTAATGGTTTTATTTTTTATTCTTCATGCTCTTCAAACGGGTCGCGGAGATTCTTCGATGCAGGTCCAAAAGCTGTGAAAATTGAATATGAAGTAATACCTAAGAGTAGACTCGATACGAAAATTATAATGATAGTAGCTGTTTCCATGTGTGATTTATTTTACCTATAAATTAACGCTTTAACATTATATAACATTACGTTAAGAATATTAGTAAAAACTAATATTTTAAGTAATTATAATTTAAAACTAAACTATCTTGGTATGAGTTGAAAGTCAAACTCTACGTTTATTAAATAGTTACCTTTTTTGAAATTGATAAAAAATTTTAAGTAAGTGTATTTTTGTTTATTAAATTTTTACTACATAAAAATAATTTGATTATTAAGAATTTACGATAATATTGAGATATTCCATATTTAAATATAAGGTAATAACTCTAAAGTTTCTCTTTCAATAATCAAGAAAGTAGATAACTTAAAACGTAAAACGTATTTATTAAAATATAGAGATTTATATGGCATTAAGAACAAGATTAGGTGAAATTTTACGTCCATTAAATGCCGAGTATGGTAAAGTTGCACCAGGTTGGGGAACAACACCAATCATGGGTGTAGTTATGGCATTATTTTTAGTATTTTTAGTAATTATTATTCAAATCTATAATTCATCATTAATTATTGAGAATGTTGATGTAGATTGGACTAATGGTATTACATAGTATTCAAAACGCAAAAATAAAATATTGAAATAATCTAAAAGACTTTAAAAAATCTTTTAGATTTTATTAAAAATTTTCTAAATTAACTTTAAGATACATATGGATATTATAAGTTTAGGTTGGGCAGGTTTAATGACAATGTTTACATTTACATTAGCATTAGTTGTTTGGGCTCGGAATGGTTTTTAATTATTAAAACTTAATATAAATTAAAATTTTTTAAATATTATGGCATTAGTTCTTAAAATCTTTCCGTATGCAAATGCGGAAATTGTTACAGCTGCAACTACGTGTTTTTGTATGACATTATTTGGTATTTCATTAGGATTTGCATTATTAAAAGTTCAAGGTGAATAGTAAACATTTAATAATAATATAATACTATATTATTATTAAATAATACTTCAATTCTAAAACACATTCTTAAAAATATAGCCCTAACATATCTGGGAAAAATCTATTGATTTCAATAATAAATCCAGCTGTAAAACTCATCCATAAGGTAAGCATAACTGGAGCTAGTGATAAATATTTTTGAAAATTATTCATAAAATTAACATTGATTGAAAATATAATACTTAATAAATCTAACGAGGTGATACTGTAACTTCTTCATCTAACGCAATTAAATCATTACTCGTAAACTCTTGCCATGCTGAAATAGGCCAGATATAACCCGTCGTCATAATTTTCAACGCTAATGGAACATTAATAATAATTTCATTTTCTGTTGGATTTTTCGTGGTACTTATAGCTCGTATATATTTACGTCCTACCCACCCAATCCAGCCTGAAATATAGATAAATCCAAACCCTGGTAATATAAATTCAGCTGCATGACTCCAACGACCATCCGCCACTAAATGTGGTAAACCATCAGCACCACAAAGTAACTCAGAACGACTATATTTATCAAATCTTGCAGTTGTTCGATCCATTTGTTGTTGTAGAGCTAGTGCTGGGGGTGTACCTACTTCGTATTTACTTTTACGTGCATCTAATTTCTTTATTGTGGTAGTTAGCCTTTTACTAAAAGCAGAAGATTCACTACATTTTTTTAGTCCACCAATTTCAGCTGAAGCGTTACTTGGTGTTAAAATTAATAAAATGGCGATGGCTAATGATAAAATATTAAAACGTTTCATTCTTTAAAGGAAAGAAAATCAAATCTTTAAGTTTGGTAAAAAATTTCGTGTTTACAAAAATATATTGTACCTTATATTTTAGTTGAAGTTTCCAACAAAAATTTATTTTTGTATTTTTTAGAAAAACATCAGATCTTAAAATTTTTGAAACTATGTGTCTCTTCATTTTTTCTGTGCGGATAAACTTTTAATAAAGCCTTGACTTTTTTATAGTTTTATTGTAATATAATATTGTTATGGGATATGATTGTTAAAGATAAATTATTGAAATTTTTAGCTTTTTAAATTAGGTTTTCGTTTATAACCAATTTATTATATGTTAAACACTCAGCTAAAATTTATATGAATGCATTGTCAGAGCTTTTTCTAATCTCTATCAATATAGACCAAGAAGCCGTCTTAAGATTTTTCGATTTTGTAGATCCGAATGCAGCATTTTCAAATGCAGAATTTTTAGACTTCTCAGCAGCACCTATTTCGACAGATATTTCAGTAGATACTTTAAGATTAGTTGTAAAAGGGTTATTAGAAAGGTATCAAACTGGACTAGGACTATTAGATCTTGAAAATATTCTATTTTTTATAACGTTTGTTAGATTTATTCTTCTAGCTATACGGTATAATATAAAAACATCTTTTTATATATGTTGCATAAGCTGCATCGCAGGAATTTTATGGTACAGTCATTTCAAAGATACAAGGTTGTTTTACGGACCATTGTTATCTTATAATCGTTTTACTTCGAAAATATCTGAAGACATGAAATATGAAGAGTACGTAAGAGCAGGAAAGAAAGCATACAAGTACGTAGGCTTTTTACATAAAAGTCCTATTCTTTTCTTAAAGTCCTCTTTAGTATATGCTTCTGAAAAAGGAAATTATCGAATTGATCCAATTTCAATGATGGTAGCTAATCTCCCGGATCAGTACAAAGCCCAAGGTAGTGAAATATACTATAAAATTTATAATACTATTTTACCTAAAACGTGGAATTTCACGACTGGTTTTGTAACACAGCTACTTCCAATAATGATTTACTCAACTGTAGTAAGAGTGAATAAGAAGTACTGCCCTTATTTTATACGTTGGCACTGGACTTATATTATGGTATCTACCTGCATAGAGGGTGAGTCTTCCAGAGTAATGTTTAGGTTATATACGTATATACACCAAGTACTAATACCTACGGGAAGATTGACAGAAGCTGGACTTCTGCAAACTATTTTTACCGTATTTGTTGGAGTGCAGTTTTTTATGCTTTACCTGGGTATGTTACACGCAATTTGCGGTCAATACTTTTATGTACCGTTCATAGTTGAAAACACAGAAATCCACATAGGTAAACGACCAACGAATAGTATTTATAGTGGAGGTTATACATCATGGCAAGAAGGTAACGCTAAACGCCTTGAAATAATGACTAAGGACAATATTAAGTTTGAAATTCCTAGATTATGGTGGGGGTGGTTTGGTAATCGACCAAGCTTGAAAAACATAAGTGAGCAGGAATTTTTAGAGAAACGGCAAAAACAGCTACGGAAAAAAAGAAATAAGAGATTTAAAAAACTAATTCGAAAATTGAAAAACTGGATTTCAAGAAGTTAAAAATTTCTACTAATAATTTATCTAAATAAAATAATTTTAACAAAGTATTTACTTTGTTAAAATTATTTTATTACTTGTTATAATGATGAACCTAAACCAGAATAAGCTCCATAGATAAATAAGCTAAGCAACGTAAGTGCTGCTAAACCACCTACAAGGCCTACTAGCCATAATGGAATTCGACCAGTACCTGCCATATATAAAATCTCCTAATAATAGATAAAAATTAATTAAAGAAATAACTTGAAAATAGTACAGCTAAAACGAAAATTAATAGAAGTCCCCAGTAAAGAGAAGTTCGATTTAATTCTACTGCTTGTTTATTTGGATTTGGACCTGTCATAAAAATTACCTCGTGTCTATATTAATAGTTTATCGTTGAATAAATTGCATAGATGTAATTCCACCTAAAAAGAAAACGGTAGGAACGGCTAATGCATGAATCGTAAGCCAACGAAAAGTAAAAATCGGGTATGCTACAGGTTGATTAATGTTATTTGTCATTTTAATTACCTTTTAATATTTTATAAACCTTTAGTTAAATCTTCTAATTCTTGCTTTGCACTAAATCGATCATTTACTAATGGTACTTGTTGACGATCTTGTGTGAAATATTCATTCGGACGCGGTGTTCCAAATACATCATATGCTAAACCAGTACTAATAAATAACCATCCTGACACAAAAAGTGAAGGAATTGTAATACTATGAATAATCCAATAACGTACGCTCGTAATAATATCCGAAAACGGACGTTCACCTGTAGATCCACCAGACATAATTATATTCTCCTATAAAAA
>MDSY01104163.1_pt1 | contig 13417 bp, 8 predicted proteins | sample 811131 | NCBI WGS metagenome assembly MDSY01 (sample SAMN05326643, study PRJNA326480) | marine metagenome | isolation source: seawater | place: Atlantic Ocean: South West | collected 2010
GGAGTCATAGATGGCTTGTGTTCGCTCGTTGACGTTGCCCGAGGCTCGGTTGGCGGTGTGACCGGCGACGTCTTTGAGGAAGTTGAGGAACGGTTTGCCCATCCTTCCGTATGTGTCCATCACGAGCGGGATGAATTCCTTGTTCAACAATGTCAACGTATTCAATGACATATTAGAAGGAATTAACATTCAAGCCACTGCTGGGATATTCACGCTTTCATTACCATTTTATTTTATTTCAAAACGGAGCAGTTGCCTAGAGGCTTATCTCGAGCTAATTAAAAAAATACCTTGGAAAGAGCACTGCCAAGATTGGTCAAGGGTTGAATTGTAGCATGGTCGAAAAAACGAAAATAGGCCAGCGAAGGGGTTCTCTTCCGTCCGTAAGAAAGAAAAATAGCGTGATCGTGGCTTCGAGGCAAAAACAAGCCTACATACATAATGGAAAATTATCTTTCGAGGCCCAAATATACGAGTGTCGGGAAACATGCATCTTCTGCCATTATGACGGGGACAAAAACTTTTTCGCGAAGGCTTTTTCAAAAATTGGAAGAAGGGATAAAAACATGAACAGACGTTATAAATCCTAGTTTTGCGGTTGCATTTTAGCTGATCCGCACGCGAAGGACAGCCGCTTAGAGGCGATAAGCCATTTTTGGCTTACAAATGTGTTGTTATGGCTTGATATCGTCGCTAGGTTGAGCTAGTGCGTGAGGCTGAATGTCAGTAACGTGGTTTGCGAAAAAGTGATTATGACTCAGAAAACGCAGCAAAGCATAGCGACGAAAAAATTATGCAAAAATAGATGCACTTAAGAAATTACAAATGCCAACGTCTGGGCGACATCTAAAGTCTTAGTGAAAGTCAAAATCGACCCGAAGGCGCAAAACATTACTAATGTCGCTATCAGTCAGTAGATGTAATGTCGAGATTGTAATACCGGCCTGAGATTGTCAATATTATCACACATAAGCAGCACGATAAGTACACAGTTACAAACCTGCAGTAGGGCAGCATCTTGGAGCGATTCAACGTTCAGAACGTAGAAAATCTGATGAACTCGCGAAAAAATGTTTCTCACCTGCGGGGAAACACGAGATAACAAATGCATATTGTTTTTTTTCCAAAAAAGAAAACTTACTGGTACATCTGGAAATAGGTCACTTAGCTTTGACACGAGCACTCTTATATCTTGCTCAAGATTTAAACATCCATGCTGAGTGAAGCGCATCCCATCCAAAATTATCTCCTTCAAAAAGAAAATGCGTAAAACTGGGAAATTGACGGGAAAAATGAGCTTACTTCGATAGCTTTCACAATCGAGATAAGTAACTGATTTGTAAAAGTACCAAACAGCGAATCATCGAGACCATTCCTTTATTGTAAAATATAAATATACGTATGTTTAGTGGAATCGTCAGTAGAACCTTGCTATCGAAACTTCCTGAGAAACAGAAATGTGATCAATTCTGCAAAAAAAAGGCAAGATTTTAATTAATTACCTGCTCGAAAACATGAACTAATTGGCCGATCCAGGAACTTAACGTATGCTCTGGTTCGGCTGCAACTTGGTACGATGTGTTTCGAAATGCAGTCAATGAAATATCGAAATTCTGTAGGTTGTCTGCGGGCAAAGAGTGAAAAAAAGCAGGGAAAAAAGTAATATGACGTACGGGCGATTAATGAAACGATTCGCTCATCAATTTTCCTCCACATATTTTCAGCGACATCCTGCACTGAACTATCTATCTCGTTTTGTGATGAAAACTTTATTTTTACTTTACCTCAAGCAACTGCATTTCATCTTTTAAGAGTGTTTCGTCTAGGATGGATCCCTGCTCCATTCTTCCCTTTTAGACATCGAGGTTGAGCCCGGTTAACAAATGATAACTCCAAGCGAAGAACTAAACTTAGACGATTGATTACCTTCGCGTAATTCAACATTGATTTCAACCGAGAATAAAAAATCGTGATTCCATTCAATGTGGAAAAACAGGAAACCTCATTCGACAGAGAATAAATATGTTCGACCTGCAATTTTGATTTGATTTTTAGAAACAACCGATGGATCATATTTTCATTCTCTTTTACTTTCGCATTGATGATTGGAACAAACGTCTTAAAAGTTGATTTGACAATACGCGGAAATCCTGTAAAAAAGTAAATCCTAACAAGTGGCGACAAGACACATTTGAATAAATTACCACTCATAAGGCACCGATTGATGCATGTTTTAAGCACAAAAAAAAACTCATCTGCTTCGTTCCCGGACGCGGCTACAGATTTCGTCGAAGGAAGGTTCATGCTTTCTGAAATCTCGTCCAGTTGTCGTTTCTGTGAAAGGTCCATGTAATATCATGTCAGCGTGTAGCTTTCATTCGACTCACCAGTAGATTTGAATAAAATGTATCAAGCCGACACAACTCATTTGAAGCGAGACTGCCACAATTGCCCATCGTATGAAGTATTTGATTGATCGTTTCGCCAAAAATATCATGAATCAGCCTTCAAGAAATCATCAATTTAATGATATAATATATATAAACATCGGCAAATCTTGTTGCTTACAACTCGTATTCAGCTTGCAAACGGTAAATTTCACATATTTCATCCTGAAATGATTGTTATCAGTGTCGTTTTGCCGGCACAAACTTCGCTTGACACGCACGAGTTGCTCTGAAAGAAACCTACGTACATTTCAATTTTAAAGTTACGAACATCCAAGGGTATGTGCATCAAGAACGAGAAATCACTCTAACCTTTGTTGTTGGCAACTTTCGTTTTGCCCTTCATGAATGTCTACTGCTTCAAAGTTGAGGCGAACAAACTCCCTCAGAAGGCATGCTGTGCGTTGGTCACATGCCTGAACAAATTATAAGTAATCCCTTAAACGTATAATGGCCTTGTAATTTGATTCAAACCTTGATCATCAATGAAAACGCATTAATTCTCGACTTTGGACCGAAGGCGTCTAAAATGTTTTCGCAGTGTTCATCGAAACAGGTTGCTGTGTGGCAAAACAGATTCGACAACAAGGAAGACGTCCGTCCTTAAAAAACGGAATGCACGTTGAGAATATGAACTGTGTAAATAATGCGTGAGCCATGCCTTCATGGTGAGCGGATAAGCCCAGGTTATAGATTTCCTATCCAAATCACAACGGCTAATGTGTTGCAAATGTACAGGTCTGCAGACAAGAATGCAATACCTCGCCAAGATAAACATTTATCGCTTCGATACCTTCTGTGTCCAATTTTAACTTAGGGAAAAGCGTCCCGAATCGGATTACCTTGTAACGTACAGTTGATGAAATATGAAAATATGAACAGAAAAGGATGGAGACAGACTTCTGAGGTAATCTTAGAGCGGCGTGCTCTGTCGTGTTCATAACGGATAGCTCTTACGACAGCAGCAGTTGCCTGAACGAGGACCGAGCTGACTCGTTTATTCGGGATGCTCTTTGCGAGGCTCATGTCAAGGTGGACAAGTGCCTGAACAAAGCTCGCCACTGCCTTATACTTTGTAGTTTTCAAGGCCGCCTTCAAGAAAAATATTAACCATGGGATATGTGTTTAAAAGTACTTTTCCATCGAAACTTCAACCCACCATTATGCGTTCGTTGCAACCATCGATGGCCTTGTTCACTAGAATTCTCTTGATGGCACAGTCAATGTTATGCCGCTGCACATCCAACTCATGCACCTGGAAAACATAAGATCTCAGGATAATCTGATGGAATATGCTAAGGACAGTCCCATTCCTGGCTGGAAAAGTCCGTGGCTCGTGTTTTGCTGCAAGCAAACGAGTCATGCAGATCTGCTGCATTCGTACGCAAGTGCTCAAAGCCGGAAGGTTCTTCGACCTTTGCATGACAAGTTCAATTTAAAAAAATGACCCGGTCTATCTTTTGTCGTCAACATGAATACCTGATCGATTCGCTCGCCGTTGTTTGCCTTTCTTGACATCGTATCGTGCATAGCAATCGCGATGGTCGCCTCTGCCTGCACAACTTTTTCGAGTGCTCTGAAGGACACATCGACGAAGCTTATTTCGTGGCGGGAGCAGAAAATACATTCGTTACAAGGGATCGGATATGTACCGGTTGATGTATGCTACGTCAACGTCATCGTCGACATCCATTGGCCGTGACAGTATGGTTTGCTTCGTCTCGTGGTCTGACAAAACTTTAGGATCTGTGACACATCCTTGGACTCTGTGGGCTACCGGCATTTATTTTTGTGAACTTATTGTTTTGATTTTGCAGTGGACCGCAAGTAATAGACCATTTTCCCGATATAGTCGTTGTCTTTCGGTCGGCAGCGCGATTACCATACGAACACTGGTCGGTTGCAGATACCGACACGCGCTACGCGCTAAACATTTAGGGTCGCGCGTGTTTTTTTGTCCTATGGCGCCTAGTCAGGCCTAGTCAGGACGGCGAGCGCGCTGAGCCGCTTGCTAATATGCTGTTCGGCGCCAAACATGCAAATATCGCACAGCACATGTGGCGGCTCGATTGCCACGTTCACGAAGAGACGCCACGACCCTTGAAATTAACACACGGTCGATCGATAAAACGTTGGTCATGCGGCCAAATATCTGTAAATGTATTCGGTATATTGACCTAAATGACAAGACATTGCTGGAGAACACGTTGGGAACACTCAAAAAGCGCAATACTCCTCGACGATGATGCGCGACACGATCCGAGGTCGCCCTGCGTGTTTGGCGCCCAGCAGCATGTTTGCAAGCGGCTCAGCTTGCTCCCAAAATATATTACAACCGACCGAGATCGGGTCCGACCGAAGGTCAGCGACAATATGGCAATGGTCTATTCTATTCCAACGCAACATTCGAGACAGTTTTTTTTTTCCGATTATGTTGTGGTTTATTCGTCTTCTGATTGGTCGAGAGCTCTCATTTGCAACGGCATAAACTAAAAGACCCTATGGTCATCGGACGACGATCGTTCTTGTCGTTGTGCTTGGCGTGCACGTAGGTCAGTTTGGTAAATAATGCGAAGGTACCTTGATTGTTCAATTAATGCAATGATAATGTTTAAGGACAGGGGGTCACTGCTGGTCACCGCATTGATTTATATTGGCCACCGCGTCGAAATATTAGAGGGGGGCATTAGCGCGGTGACCACTTAATACAAATTGGTCACCGCGCTTTGACTGAAAAGCTGTCCGAGGTGGTCACCGCTTGGTCACCGCGCTAATGCCAAACTCGACCAATCACCAGACCCGGTGACCAGTGAGCCCCTGTCCGTTTAATATGGTGTTATTTACTTGGGGATGAAATGTGTTCGAAAAAAAACAACTTTGAACGTTATAACACTGAGAGTTATATCGACACCCCAAACAACTGGACAGTTCCTATGTTAATCTTAACGCATACACAGACCACAGCCCGTTGTTGTAGACTTGAACGCATTCCAAAGCATTCGTTCCCGCGCAATAATCTTCAGCTGGGGTGCAGGTTTCGCTGCCACGATTGCCCCTCTTCATTGCACGTCAGACACGCTTGCACTCACTGCTTGCCAAAATCGTTGTCCAACTGTGACCCGTCCGTGGCTGTTGCTTTTGCATATCTTGGCGACGCTGTCTGGGAAATGTACGCAAGGCAGCACATGGTATTACGGTCGGAAAAACATTCTGCTCTTGGCTCCCAACCCGTCATGATTAGGCCACAAGAAGCAACGAAACACGGTTGGTGCTCGTCAATAGCAATGTGCGGTCATCTGTCTCGTTTACTAGAAGACCGTATTATCACAGAAGAGGAGCTTGATATTTTGAAATGGGGTCGCGACTTTGGTCACGAGACCAGGAGTCGCCACAACTGCGAACACCATAGGGAAGCGTCGGCCCTTGAGACTCTCGTGGCTTACCTTTATCTGTTTGACCAGCAACGTTTGCATTTTGTTATGTCTCAATTAGGCATGAAAATTCCACAGCTTGGTAGCATAGTTGCAGATTGCATGGGCTCCGAAAAAGTGACACATGAAACGTACACCTGTCCCAAGCAGATAAATACTCGAGGACATGTTTATGTTTCAGATCTACGACATCGCGTATGCATGCTTGAACAAAGACTAACGGAGTTTGAAAGAGCATCTTGAGGCAGGGAAAAGGCGTGTATTTAACTTTCATGAAAATGAAAATATTGCTATGAGCAGCAGTTTGCGGCCGCATTCGTCTTGACCCTACTTTGCACATCGATGAATGCAAGATGTAAAAGGAACATTGGCGTGCCTGTCTCTGTCCATACGAACCTTGCCAAACGCAGATGAAGAAACAATCTGCGTGCATGATGGAGATAGTTATAGATGTGTGCCGTTAAAAATGGATTCCTAGATTCATAAATAAGTCCGTACATTCTTCACACGGGCAATGAATGCTGTGAAGTTCCAGCAAATCTTGCTATTAAGTCCTTCACCCCTGGCACGGCAAAGAATGTACCGACTACTGGAAGCCTCTTGAGGAAGAGAAATACTGTCGGGAAAAACGCACTAAACAACACCAAAAATCCATAGAACTCCACACAGGCTCCAACAAAAGGCCAGCCAAAGACAACCAGAGTGAGACCACCAACGAAACAAATCGAACCAACGATATTTTGTTGCTTGACAAAGAATTTGAAAGTACGCATTGGACCGATGGTTACAGTTACGCCTGACAAAAACATCATCTGCAGAGCAAGTTGGGATGGTTAGTGCTACTCAGAAAGCGATCCGAAAAGTGCTAAGCGAACAAATATGTCACGCAATTCTGAAGACCTCGATCGGCTGGGGCGTTACGGGAGGTAACAGGGATGCCAATGACCTACGTTTCCCAAGGACAGAAGCAGTTTGTCGAAGAAAAGTATGACGCCGAGCGTTGTGAATAGCACACCAAAGCTTGTCATGCCAATCCCTATTTCTGCAAAATCAAATTGTAAGGGTCGATATTTTCAACTCGGGTTTCTTTGTTCCGTGTATGTGGAAAGAATTCTGCTGTCACGTGCGTTTTGAAACGAGCAAATTCAGAGGTGGGGCGCAAAACTAGAACGAAGTACTCACTTTGCACATCGTCGACCATGTCTTGCTGGCTTAAATACCTCGAAACAGTTGTATCACTTTGCTCACAAGAGAAATAATTCTTGAGCGTTGTGTTGTTTTTCGGGGTTCAGTCAGAGACTTGTCGGTGAGAAGACTTTTGAACATCACCTTCTGAACCAAAATCCTGCCGCAGTCTTCGAAGGTACCTTCGTACCTTTAATTAATATTAATTAATAGTCTCTACGGTTTCCAATTTCACTTACGTTCGCGGGAAAACATCTGTACGAAGGTATCAACTTACTACATCTTGATGAATATCGGTGGTGCTGGAAATATGTCAGCAAGCGAGGAGGCTGTGTCAGACTCGACGGATATGATACTGACCCTGTTGACCACTCTCTACGCTCCATAGCGCCTAGATTCTATCATTCGTCCTCACCGAGGGGTTGTACTCTTTTGCAATCGACCCCCGCTGGACATGGCACACGCTTGGATGGGCTTGGAATCACCCCGATAGGGTCCAGAAGTTTACAGTTAAGTCGTCCCAGGAGTGCTTCAGAGCGAGTTTACACTCCCGGAGACTCCGACTTGAGTGATTAAACTGGACATGCCCGGGAACGTTTTCATGGACGACGGGGCGATGCAGCAGAAACTCTTGCTATTGCGCCACCCCCTCAACGACCCCATGAGCCTGAAATACTTCCTGTGTTTGTTCAGCAGACTTTAGAGGAGCAGCATGGTGTATCAGTCGTTGCAGCTCCGCAGACTCGTTCACAATAAACGTTAGGTATTCGCGAGCTCAGAGTTACACTAGCTGATGGATGTGTAATACAAACGATCCGCACGCAGGATAAGCACATGTACTGTGAAGTAGTTTCGAAGGTACGAAGGTACCTTCGAAGGTATTAGTGTCTTGATTTTGTGTTTGAAGGCGCGATTCTTATAGTGCTACTGGTGCTTTCGACCCTGGTAAATAAATAGTTCGGAATACACCATTTTCCATATCGTTGACTTTCGGCCGGCAGTATGGTTACCGATCGATCGGTTGCAAATGCTTACAAGCGCTTAGCGCCAAACATTTAGGGCCGCACGTATTTTTTCCTCTACGGCGCCTAGTATGGACGACGAGCGTGCTGGACCGCTCGCTAATATGCTGTTCGGCTCCAAATATGGAGGACGTCATCATCAGTACCGTCAAAGAAATCGGCCCCGACCGTGAATCAACAAAACAAGGAAAATGGTCAATTTTAAAAATCCTCAACTTTTAAGAAACGAGTATCTGCAACGAAAGGGCGACATGTGCGCATTCTTCCAAAAACAGTTTTCTTGATCAACTCTTAACCTTTGAAAACACAATGTACCTGAGGCATAGGGGGCAAGACAACCCAAAATCCTAAGTTCAACGAATGCTCGTACTGTGCAACCCGGGGTTCTTTTATGAGACCTGATGCTAGCGCGTTGTGTGTCGTTTTCAGCATTTAACGCTGACTGGACTTAGCCTTATATTCGCATCAGGACAAGCTCAACATGATGTGTGCATCAACATCGGCACCATAAACTACTGACTTTTTGAAAAGAAATATGCCAGGAAAAAATTCAAAGAAAAACTTGATGCGTGCGCCAGCATCCAACCTTCGGGTTCATGTTTCCTAGCGGTAAATGCATGTATATATTTGAGCCGCTGATGAAAAACCGCGATTCACCTGTCAAGTCTACTGAGCTTGCAGGTTGACCTGATTCAGTAGAATCACAGCTCAAGTTGCTGCAATTACCAACTTGCTGCCAGGATACATGTCATAACAAATGGTAATTCCATCCAGGATTACTTCCCAGCACCCCGGATTTGTGCACCCAGGTTTCGTGATGATGTTCTGTTTCCGCTGATGTGCAGATCTTATGTCACGGGACAAAACCTGTTCGATGAAGAGGAGGAGCTCGTCGAAAGTATCGTAGAGCGAAAAGCGACTTCCGCCTCGTTGACACCACTCATCAGAAAGTTTTTCTTTTGCCCCTGGAGCCCAAGTCACTATCAGGAGCGATAATGGTTCCTTACCCGGCGGAGATACTTCAGGTAAAACCCACGCGGGGGCAAAGACGGCCTTAGTTCCAGATGGAGGCGAATCACAGAAAGGCAAATAAGGTTTCAGGTCAATAACCGGCGTCCCATCAACAAGGTCTACTCCGCTGACCTCCACAAGTCCCTTCTTCACATCTACGGCCCGGATCGTAGCTAAGGAAAGGCCGATCGGAACCGGTCGGTGAGGTGATCTGGTTGCGAACACGCCTCGTCTCTCACCATTCAGTCTCGGTACGCGCACTTTAGCCCTCGCAGTGGTATGTTCAATTCCTTCACTCCTGTGCTTCGCAGCACTGTGTGCTAGATTAGTGTTGGCGTGGAATACGAAAATGATCCATACGTGACTGAACTCCGATAGCCCTTCAAGTGCTTGACCAGGTATGTGCTGGTGAAGAACGACCAATCCTCGCGCCATAGGAACCAGATGAGGCTGTCGAGGAGTGCCATTGCGACGACTGAAACTAGAGAAAAAGGTTCCAACAGGGGAACATATCAAAGGTGCCTTCGTCGTCAGAGACCACTTTGGAACTGTATCGTCACCGCACCGAGGTAATCTGTGGGCAGATGAGACTCGAGATGCAACCGCTGGGCTGAGTAATGCATGTTTACATAGACCTAGAGTGAGGTCGTCGCAACTTGACAGGTCATCTGCTCGGTGGAGGCTTTGTGACGCAGATGTGAGCAGAAGAGATTCGCGCAGGTTCCTTTCAGCTCTAATACGTCCTGCTCTTTCGCTTGCTCTCGCTTCCGTTTCCCGTGCTAGCGCCTCTTTTATTTGAGTCAACTCTTGCGATGCTCCGCCCATCGGTCGACCGGTAGGGTATGCCTTCAACTCCAAGTCATCACGTTTCTGCTCACCCCCCCGGCGTCCTCCCCTTCCTAACACTCAGTGAGTCGGGATGAGGCGGCGCCTTAATAACGTGATAAACACTTAATAATAAAGGGTAAGATTACTTAAGCTGTACGAGGTACGAAGGTAATATTTAATAAAGGAACCTTCGTACCTCTTATTTAATTTCATAGTAGCACTAGACCATGTCTACGTTGACTCGCGGTCGGATCCGATTTCGGTCGGTTGTAATATATTTGGGGTCGCTTTTCCCCTACACGGCGCCTAGTTTGGACGGCGAGCGCGCTTGGCCGCTTGCAAACGTGCTGCTGGGCGCCAAACACGGAGAACGACCTCGGATCGTGTCGCGCATCATTGTCAAGAAGTATTGCGCTCTTTGAGTGTTCCAAACGTGTTCTACAGCGATGTTTGTCATTTAGGTCAAAATACCGAGATCTGTTACATATATTTGGTCGGGTGACCAAAGTTTAATCGATCGACAGTGTGTTAATTTCAAGGGTCGTGGCGTCTCTTCGTGAACGCGGCAATCGAGCCGCCGCATGTGCTGTGCGATATTTGCATGTTTGACGCCGAACAGCATATTAGCAAGCGGCTCAGCGCGCTCGCCGTCCTGACTAGGCCTGACGATAAAAAAGTTTCACACCTGCTTGAAATTCAGAATATCATATGTAATTTATTAGTACGAAGATACCCTCGAAGATAAGATTACGGTATTTTAATATACCAAGGTATATTAATACTGTACGAAACCTTACCTTCGTACGAAACCTTATCATTTAATATATCATATCATGTTATTGCAGAGTTTATTTATTATTTTAATAGAGTAATGCAGAGCTGCAGAGTTCAAAAACGTTGACAGAGACGACGTGTGTATTCTGTTTGTGTTGGTGACGGACCCTTGACACAACACGCAAAAACCGAGGCCCTCCGCCCCACACTTGCGGGTAGCTAAGGAGCGGGAGCTTTAGGATACGGATAGCTCGATCGAATATTTAAAGGCACAGAATAAATATTCCGCACATAGCCAAGCTGTACAGCCCGCTGCCGCCTCCCGCCGCCTCCCGCCGCCACAACAAAATCTACCAACAATGCCGAAAAAGTCGACGAAGTCAAAATCGAAACGGACCACGTTGAAACAAAAGTACAAGCTAATCAAGAAGGTGAAAGAGCATCACAAGAAAAAGCGTAGGGAGGAATCAAGAAAAAAACGCTTGGGTGTCAAAGCAAAAGAACGAAAGGATCCTGGCATCCCAGCACAGTGGCCATACAAAGAAGAGCTGCTAAAAGAAATAGATCACGAAGTGGAGAAAAAGATTGTTTTGGAAGAGGCCAAGGCTGATGAAAAGCGCAAACGCCGGATGGAAAACCGGAAACGCACGCACGATGATTTGCGTACTGGCGCAGTTAAACAATCACTCGAAGACCTCCGGAGGAATGCTGATGGTAAAGGAAAACAATATCAAGCTAGGAGGACTGTCACAACCCTAGATGTTTCGCACGCTGCAGAGGATAGACATGGTAGCCAACGTGCATACTTCAAGGAATTCGTCAAGGTTGTGGAAGCTTCTGATGTTATAATACACGTCCTTGACGCTCGAGACCCTTTGGCATGTCGCTCACCTGAAGTTGAGCAGTTTGTCCGTCGTGTTAACCCTGATAAGCGAGTTGTACTCCTACTTAACAAGATCGATCTTGCACCAAAAGAAAATGTCATGGACTGGCTGAAGTACTTTCGAGAAGAGACTCCATGTGTGGCATTCAAATGTGCTGTGAGAGGTAAAGTTAGTAGCGACCGGCGTGACTTACTGCCGAAGACAGGAGAGCCTACAGGTAAAGATGTTCTTGGTGCTGACACACTTCTGCAGCTGTTGAAAAACTATGCGCGAAATAGAAACATGAAAACTGCCATTACAGTTGGGATCGTAGGTTTTCCAAATGTCGGGAAATCGTCACTTATCAACTCATTAAAGCGTAATCGAAATGCAGCACCCACGGGTAACACTCCTGGCCTGACAAAAGTCTCCAAAGAAATAATTTTGGACAAACATGTTAAACTTATTGATTCCCCTGGTGTCGTTTTTGCTTCAACTCAAGGGGACAGTGCAGGACTTAATGCGCTTCGAAATTGCGTCAAAGTCGAACGATTGGCAGACCCGGTTTCCGCTGTAAACGAGATCATGCGCCGATGTCCGCATGAACAGCTCATGGTATTGTACAAAACTGGTCGTTTTGAATGTGTGGATGATTTTCTGAGACAAGTTGGGCACCTCAAAGGGTTGCTGAGAAAGGGCGGTGTACCCGATGTTTTTGCGGCAGCAAGGAGCGTTTTGGGTGATTGGAACAACGGCAGGATTCCATATTACCCCAGCGCACCCATACGGAACCACCTTGAAGACAAGGGACATGTCAGCTCTGCGATTGTTGCCAACTACGGCGAAGAGTTTGACGCCCACAAAGTTTTTGCAGATGAGGCAAACGACGTACTGTCTGGTCTTCCTGCATATGCCGTACACGATGAGTATGTCATTACTTGCGGGACTGCGGGGTCCGCTAAGATAGCCACGCCCAGCGAAAGTGACATTCAAACAAGTGGTATGGAAGTTCTCCCTTCAAGAGAAGCGAACAGAGAAGGGAGTGATAACGCCTTGGACGGAATGAAGGCATTGTATCAGGATGCAAGTTGTTATACGTCGAATGAAGCCGAAGAACGTAGCGGGCATGGATCAGATGCCCAGAGAGCGCAGATGTTATACGGTGCTGATGGGCAGTTTAACCCAAATGTTGCTAGAGCAGCCCGGAAAAAATCAAAAGAGATGAAAATTATAGCCATGGCCCTGAAGAAGGACTCTCTTGACGACGAAGATTCCGGATCAGACTTTGAGTGGGAGGAACACTAAGCAGGTGAGATGATTGATCTGATCGCATACAGTGGGGTGATAGGTTGCCGCGTGCACATTTAGAATGTGGAGAACAGACTATACCGTCGCATCAACTGTCTTCCCTAAAGTCCATGGAATAACCTGTACCTAAAAGTTACCTTCGGTACCTTGTAAGCACATTATTGATACCTTTTGGTCTGAACCCAACATTCCTTTGTTAACAAAATGCAGAAAATATAGATCGAGTCTAACTCGATCGAGTGAATGAGGGATTTGACGCTCTGTAGATCCTGATATCAATTAGTCCATCGTGTGTAAAAGTCAATGTGGCTTTCAAATGCATTCCGGAGAAATCAAGTCTGAATCCGCCTCGGAAAGAGAGCACACATAATGTGAATCCCTTCACGAAATCGATCGAGTCAGACTCGATTTACATTTCCCGGACAAAATGCGATTCGTAGCCATAGCTAGTAGCTAGATAGATAGACTAGCTAGCTATAATATCTCTACAGCAGCTAGCTAGCTAGCTAGCAGCTAGTCAGGTGAAAGTACCTCCCAAATAACCCAGA
>MDSY01068289.1_pt1 | contig 13415 bp, 21 predicted proteins | sample 811131 | NCBI WGS metagenome assembly MDSY01 (sample SAMN05326643, study PRJNA326480) | marine metagenome | isolation source: seawater | place: Atlantic Ocean: South West | collected 2010
GAAACTCCTTTATTGAGGAGTAAGATAATGTGCGTTTCATTTTTAACTTTTTGTTTTTCTTTTTGCTTTCTTTTTTGTTTTACTTCTTTCTATAATACCGTTTTTACTCAAAGGATAAATTTCATATCCCCATTCTTTTCTGATCCCATAATTTTTCTTTCTTTTATCATTATGAAACTTTATATAAAATTCTACTCGTATAACTCCATCCTTATCTCTGTAAGCTGGGTTTAATCTTGGAAACCATTTACAAAATTTTGCCTCTGCTTTCTCATAAAATTTATTTCTCTCTGTATGATTCATGTGTTTCAAATTAAAAAGAAGGAGCTATAAAACTCCCTCTTTTTTTAGTTCATCTTCTCTTGCTAGGACTTCACCTGCAAGCTGTGTCCACGTTGTATCGCACTTAGCTACAATTTCAGGAGCAAATTTTAACATTGCTCTAGGGTTTTTACTATGCCAATTTATAACTGTTTGAGGTGATACCTTTAATATTCTAGCGCACTTCAAACTCGAACCGAACTTTTTACTAATAAACTTTTTCAAGTCGTTTTTGTGGTGTGGTCTTTTACTCATAATCTTTTGGTAATGGCTCTCGCCCATGTTTATCAAATACTTCATATCTAAAATGCCAACCGTTTTTCTCTCCTAGTTTTTTCCATTTCAGATATTTTTCCTCTAATCTCTTTTCTTTTATATTATTGGTTTCCTCTGGGTCAACCAAAAAATAGCTACCATCTTCATACTGATTAATTACTCCTTTATCGAATAGTTCACTTAGACGCGCCCTTGTTGTAATTAAAGGTATGCTTGTAAACTTTGATATTGATTCTGCTTTATAAGATCCAATACAAAGCACATTCAAAATGCTTTCCTCTTTGGCTGTAATCTTTGGCAATATTTCTTTATAAGCCTCTATACTTCTAAAACTCATTAGTTCAAAGTATCACGTTTAACCAATAACATTCTTGCAACCTCTGCACAATCTACTAACCATTGTTCTACGGTGACTTCTTTCGGACATTTTCCAAGCACTTGTACTGCTGTCTGAATCGCCCATGAATTTTCCATTTTCTTTTGGTCCTCTGGACTTCTTTTAAAACCTCCTCCTCCAGGGTTAAAACCTAAACCTGCTTTTTTTATACTCAATCGTGTCTCATTATATGAATATTGATTAGGCTTTGTTGAATATTCGACTTCATCCCCTACAGAATAAGGAGGGTTATCTGGGTTAGTGCTTGACGCTGTGCCTTTTACCCCATCTTCTAAATCAACATTGTAATCGTACATCATACTACCCTTGTTGCTTTGCCATGTTTTGTTAGTCTTGACAATAGACTGTACTTTTGAAAGTTTCATTATATATAAATTAAAAATTAAAAATCTATGCTTTTGACCTATGCATAGTCGTTTCCTTATTGAGTGAGCTTAAAAATAAATCATTTTCTATGCGTAGCATAATATTCTCAATATCAGCTGTGCAAAAAGTTTGATCCATCCCTGCCCAATGATTTGTTGCTCTCCACCTAATATAGCTTAACCAATATTTTAAATCGCTATTTTCTTGCTCTAGAGCCTTCTTAAAACTTTGTATATCCTTTTTCATATTTTCTTTTTTCTTCCGTCATAAATTACAAGCATTGAACCTTTCATTGCAGGGCCTTTTACTAATTGTCCTCTATTGTTATAACCTTCAAATTTTAACCTACCTTCAATAAATTCTATTTCTGCAACTCCATAAATATGCGAATGGAATATTTTAGTATCAGTTGAAGCAGGTAAAAGCATTACACAAAGCTTACCGTCCATACTTTCCCTATAGGCCTTTTTAATAAACTCTTCTTTAAGTTTTCTTGAGTATGGAGGATTCACAAAGTTACGCTCTCCCCATTTGATTTCTAACCCATTCCATTTTGTTAAATCGTGTTGAAATGGGCAGGGATCAAAGTCAAAATTAAAACGTTTGTTTAATTTGTTGTAGAAGTCATCTGGTGTTTTCCAATCGTCAGGCTGTGTCGGTTTACTTGCTTTCATTAATTACGTTGTTTTTATAATATCGTATCTCATGTTTGCCCATAGACGCTCAAACTTAACTCTCTCTTTTTCTTCATCAGAAAACTCTTGCTTGTTTAACCAGTCTATCCATTCTCCATATTTTGAAAAATATTCTTTGGGGTATGTTGTTTTATATATACTCATTTTAATCTTCATCTAAATCTTGTAAAATATCAACAGCTAATACTTCGTAAAAAGAATTGGCTATGCCTTCGTAGTCAAATTTTGAAAATTTAAAATCTCTTTCCTCTTTGAGATAATTTAATACTTCCAAAACATCCAAACCATGATGCACTAACCAAATTCTGCAATTCTCGTGATACGTCTTATAATTATCTAATAAGATATCTTCCAAATCTGACAAACTTATAGATTTCTCTTGTTTGATTATTTCATTAATATCTTCAATAATCTCTCTTCTTACACTCAGTACACCTCTATCAAATTGATGAAAAAATTTAACAGATTTGTATTTATTGTGTATGTAAGCTGTTTCATTTATTGTGTTTGTAAAAATCATTTCTTTTACTTTTTTGTGTTTTCGTAACTGTAACAATAATTCTGTTCTGCTTTTGAATCTCTAGCAGTATAGAGGACATCTAACCACATCCTAGAATTTTGTATTTGTTCCTCGTAAAAGTCTCGCATACTTTTATCCGTTGCATCTAGCTCCTCTAATCTTTTTGTGCAATACTCAACATGATTAGTCTCTCGCTTTATCATGCTATCCATAAACTCGTTAATATTACTCATTTGCTTTGTTTTTAATTGATCCATCCAGAACCATTCTTTTTTAACCATTGTGTTTCTTGTTTAACATGGTGTAAATATATTAAAAACTTTTTTAATAAAACAAATTATTAGACAAAAAAAAGAGAGGAAAGTTATTAACCTCCCTCTCTTGAAACACAAATGAAACGCAAACGAGCACTTTTGCTCTTTTGGGATATGTAAATATAGCTAATCTTTTTCCAAAAATGACAAACAAAGTGGTAAAACACCTATAAAACATAAAAGCACTCCCCAGGGTTCAATACTTCCATTCATAGATGCTAGTGCATACGTTACAATTACACCTCCTATTGTTCTCTTTGCACTCCATCTTTTTAAATCTCCTTTTCCTTTGAAGATCTCTGTTAAATTCAAATTCTTTGCTAAATCTCCTATTATTTTATTCATCTTTTTTTCTTTGTATTTGTTTTTATAGTAATTACTCATTTCCCCAAATTCATCATGCAATTTATTGCAACATTTCCACCTATTACAATACCGCAACCAATTGCCTGTTTCTTGAAATGTTTAGCGTAGGCCATTGCATAACTTTCCCAATTGATTCCACAGCCAACCTGCATGCCAAAAATTCTTGCTTTTCTTCCTACAAACCACTCTGTATATGCCTGCGTGTGTATATGACCTTGCACCGTACTCATTAAATCGTTCTTTGCTTTTGTCCTTGCTGTTCCTCCCTCTCCATGTACATACTGCACCCCATCTATCTCTAAACGCTCTACCCAATTCCAGTTTGTGCCTAAAACTTCATTATAAGACTTAATCCATGCTTTAGGTATATCTGAACTAAACGCCTTTCTCATGATTATTCTATCATGATTTCCTATTATAACATCAGCAACCGGGAATGCCTCTGCCCATCTTTTAACCCTTTCAACAGCGTTCTTCAACTCATCACCTCCACCATAACCGTCTGGGTCGTTTTCGTGATAACTAGCGTAATGATTATCTATAATATCGCCGATAAAAATAACACGATTACAATTATGTATTGCATACATTTCTTTACAGAAATCTAAATACTTATCTAAATCAAAAGGGCAATGTAAATCACCTATTATTAAAATTCTGCTTACATCATCTACCCACCATTCATACGCTCTCCTTAGATTACCTCTTAATCTTGGTCTTATTTGTTCTAATATGTCCAAATTACGTTTTCTGTTTTGTTAGGATCATTATCAACGTGAATGAATGTATTTGCTATTCCGATTCTATTAAAGCCTGCATCTAATAATGCCTCAATTAGAATGAATCTTTTTCTACTATCATCACAATGAATGTCTGCTGCGTAACCTAACAAATGAGAACTTTTAGAACTAGCCTTGTAACCTTTTTCTTTTAACAGTCTATTGTAAGTAATTGTTCTGAAACCTGAATTTATAATGAAAGGAAAACCTGCAATATCTCTTGCAACATCAATCTTCTCTAAAAATTCTTCATCCATCATTTTACCAGATCCTTCTTCATCTGGAGAATCAAATTCGTAAAGCTTAAAATATTTTAGTTTCATATTCCTTTTTTGGCTAATAATACTTTTACCTCTTGAATACCTTCTACACACTTTTCAAGCATTTCCTTAAATTCACCTCTATCACGTTCTAAAACTAAAACGCGACCTTTCAACTTTTCTACCTGGGTATTCATTCTAACGTATATCCCTAGAACTGCTCCTATTACTGGAAGTAGATTTAGTATTATTTGTACTTCTGTGCTCATTTTTTTTTAGCCACTTTCTTAATTTTATTTCATTCTCTTTTCTGCTAGTTTTCATATCAGCAGTCGTATGGTGAATTATCTAAAACGCTTGGCTTCCTATCACCTCCATATTTAAAGAAGTTTTTTCCTTTTGATACTGTTAAGCCATTTTGATTGTATGCAACCTTTTCCGGGTGCATATCTGGAGAAACGTTACTTGTGTATTGAGGAAAAGATGAACTGTTTTTTGTTAGATAACTTACTAATCTTTCTGTATAAAACTGCGCATTAGCTCTTGCTCTTTCAACCTCTCTATGAAGATCATCTTCAGATATTGGGTTAGTGTTTTCAGATGCTCTAATTACAAGACCTCCGTTATCTAATTTAACGTACAAATTAGGAATTAATTCCACCATTGTCCACCAGCACGTTGCTTTTCTTATATAAGTGTCCATAAGCGTCTCATAAACGCCTGTAAGCGATGATACGTTTGTCTTTAGATAATTTAAAAGGTCTGTTCCTAGATATTGCTGTATGTATTTATCCTGGGCAAGTATTATTGCCGGAACTACTACCGAATCTTCTACGCTACCATTAAGACTAGTTATGCGCTTAATGTAATCTGTATTTACAAATAAAACCTCTGCTGTTAGTGCCATATTATCGTGGGTTTAAAAAGCCTTTGTTAGGCATTGTGCTTGGCATCTGAGAAACTATTGCAGGGTCGTTTGCAGGAATCAGATTTGCTAATCTATCCTCTAAAGGCAACTTGTCTATAATTCTCTTTGCTTCAGCAACTGAAACTCTTTTGTTATTTTTTTGCAAGTACGTTCTACGCACCCATCTATGGTTGCAATTTCCTCCGCCCTTAAATTGAAATATATCGTAGGTATCTCTTCCCCCTGGCCCCCAACCTGGGTTTACTGCCAAACTTCCTGCCTTTTGAATCTGTTCCTTCGTGTATATTTTATTTGCTCGTACCATCAACTTACAAAATGTCCTGCTATTTTCACTTGTTTTGCGTGGATCATACTGATAACGAATCTTCACAATTTCATTATCCAAATCACTTTTTTCTTTTCTATCATTTGGAACAGTTTCTGCAAAATTCCAAAGCGCATCGTACATTCGCTCCTTCTCATAATCGACTTCTCTGGAATCTATCAATTCGTAATTTTCTAGATCTTCATCTTCTCCATTTGATATTAGCCAATTTGATGCCTCTAGCTCAAATTCTTCGTTCATCATATCACTACTGCAACAAGTTTTCTCTGTACTAGCTTCAATTACTACTTTTTCAACTTCATCTATCTCAATACTAGGATTTAATTCTGCTGCATTCAAAACATGAACTAATGCTTTTTCTACAATTTTTCTAAATGGTTTGATTACTTGTTTATCAAACAACTCAGCAGAAATTTCTAATTCTTGCGTATTACCTAGCTGTCCTGCTGTTTTTACTCCAAACATAGCACTTGATACAACTCTATGCCCAACCATAATTTTATCAGTTACCTCTGTAGAAAGAAACTGATATTGTTTGTCTGCATCTGATAATGGGAAAGGTTCAAAATCTGGCTTTCTCTCCGGTTGGTCTGAATAGGTAATTATAAATTTACCTGCATTAGTTGTTCCGCCTAACTGATGCTCTATATCGTTTCTTATCTTATGCCTTTCTTCAGGACTAGGTACACCGTTCTTAAAATGTATCGTAAAGCTTGGTGCAAGTCCGTTACGAATATTATTTATATGGTACTTACTTATCTCTTTATCTAACTCAATATAATTTACTGAACCGATATAGTCAGGTTTTGGATAGTAGAAACTTCCTGGAGAAAAAGGGTTAACGTATAATATTTGTGTTGGATATTCTACTTTCTCTTGTGGATCAAATGCCTTTATTTGTATAGGTATTTCTCTTCTATCGCTCCAATCTTTAGAATACCAATAGAAATGCACTTTATCATTTTCATCAGCTTCTGCGCTTCTTAAATTTTCAAAAGGGCAATGACGTACAGATGCTATTGTTGTTCTATCAATACTGTAACCAATCTCTAAGGCAAATCCTCCTTGTATTTTCAAATCAATACATGCCTTACGCATAACCTCATCTAAATCCCATTCTTTGATCTTTAACCTTGTTTCTATATCAGAGGAAAAAACACCTTCGCCCAGAATCATCTGAGCAATTGTATTACATAGTGCAGAGTGTGTTGCGCTTGATTTATAAAGATCTACAAGGTATTGAGGAAAAAGATTATCGTCTCCATAATTTACCCACCCTCTATTAGTTGGTGTCTCTTTATAACTCCTTTCTTGGTATTGTGCTAAATTTAATATTTCCATCTTACTCGTAATATACAACGTTATCAGGTATATCTATACTCGGCATTGTCCATGCATCTTCACCTGTGAATGTTATTAAACCTCTTTCTAGCTCCCCAACAACTACTGCATTATTAGGATCAAGATTACTGCTGTTTGTCTGTCCGAAGATGATATAACTATATTGTCCTGATTCTGTTATTAAAATATTATTCGTGCCTGTATTTGTGTTTGTGCTAATCCTTACTTCTGTATAACGTTCATTATCTTGTTGTACATCAGCAACAAAATAATACTTTTTATCCGTCAATAAAGATTCTACTACAAATAAATAATTTGTTATCGTTGTTGTAAAGTCCTTCTTTCTCTGAAAAGGCGTTACATAAAACGTCTGCAATGCTGTATTTGTATTTAATATTATCATTTTTCAGAGATAAAGAAAAAGGAGAGGAAGCAATCAGCAACCTCCCCTTTCTTTAATTTATATATATATCAACTATGAAGCTGCGTTGAAAGTAATATTACCTCCTGATAGCGTACCTAAAGCAGGTGCTGCCATCATTTCCATTGCAGTTAATTCCATAGTTGCTCCGTTCAAGTCTCCGGCAGCTTGTCCGCTGACAAATGTTCCACCAGTTACCTCTACTCCATGCCTGTTACCCATTACCCAATAATTGCTGTTTTTATCTTCAATAATTACTGTTAATCTTGATTTATTCAAATCATGAATTTCAGCAACATCGGAAGCAGCCATTTTGTTAAAGCTCAATGATAAAACCTGAGTATAGAAAACGCTACCGTTCTCTGTAGAAGCAGATACAGTTTGTGTAAAACTTGAACTGCCCTGCTGTACTTCAAATTGGTAAACGTTTAAACTAGCAGACGCATCTGTAATAGTTCCACCTGAAGGAGTAGCATATTGGTCGTGTCCTGTGTAAAGACCGATATACACTTGCTTAATACCTCCTAACGCATCTTTGCATTGAAGGGTTCTACCTGTTATTGTTATGCTACAAGCCATGTGTTAACTATTTTAAGATTAAGAATAAATGTAACCTACAGAAAGATCACCGTAGTTTCCTACTTGTGTACCTCCTGAGAATCTCATTGCAACACGTACATTATCAGACGCATCTGTTAATGTCATATCTACAATTGTTGCCTCAATCTGGTCTGTTGCTAGGTTACATCCGAAGTGCATATTTTCAATCTGTCCGAATAATAACGCATCGTTAGGGAAACCAGCAGGTGTTATAATCTCGTAACCTAAGTAATTTGTAGGTACTGCTCCAGTTAGAATTGCTCCCTGTGTTGGTGCTGCTGCTGCTCCAGAAGTTGTTGTAGTAATTGTTCCTCCTAGTGCTCTCTGGAATAAGAATAGAGATTTTCTACTCATGAAGATCTTAGAATCTGAGCTATTCAATACTGCACTTGAACCATTACCTACAACTGAATCAACAAACGCAAGGATATTACCTGCTGTTAGCGTTGATAATTGTACTGGCGTAGCTGCTAGTGAACCGTTGTTATCTACAACGTTGTGGAAGATACCATCGAAGTGTGGTGCAATACCTCCAGACGCTGCTCCTGTAGCTGCGTTGAAGTTTCCTTGCCAAATTGCTCTCTCTACTCCTTCAGATACTTTCCCTGCTAAGAATTGAAGTAGGAAAGTTTCAAAGTTTGGAGGAAGTCTATCACCCATTAAAGTACGGCCTGTTTGAAGTGCTTCCCAATCAGAGCGGAAATCGCCTTTACAAAGCTCTTGGTTTACCTTTAACTCTGTTGGTGTTAATACTACTTCATCTAAGTCAAGATCTCCTGCATTAGCTGAGAAATCACAACCGTAAGCATCGATAATTTCAGATGCGTTTGATAACTTTTTTAAAACGGCTTTAAATTTTACATTCTCGTGAACAGTTATGTAACCATTCGAAATTGTATCAGCCGAAAGAATCGCAGGTGCAATATAAGGTAACGCTAATTCCCCTGCGTACGAACTAGAATTTATGTCTAAACTTTTAGCCATTTTATTATTTATTTAAGTAAAAATCGTGAATAAATGAAACTCTATCTTTTTGAGATTTCATGTTTTTAATATCTGATAGTTGTACCCTCTGAGGAGCAGAAGCACTTCTGCGTAAACCAGATTCAGCAACTTGAGAGCTCATTAGCTCCTTTAATTCCTTCAATTGAGTATTGGTATCTTCAATTTCAGAATGCATTTTTTCTTTTGCATCCTTAACTGCTTTCTTTACCATTTCCTCAACTTCTTTCTTAGTGAACTTCTTTTCATCTTCTTCCTCCTCCATATCTTTCTTGTCCTCATCTTCATGCTCTTTCATCTTCTCCTCCTTATCCTTATGCTTATCCATTTCCTTATCCTCATGGTCTTTCATTTCCTTCTCCTCTTTTTCTTCTTCGGCTTCAACCATTTCAGCAATCTTACCGTTTGCTACTATAGTCTTTCCACCTTCTTCGTACTCATATTCACCATCTGGAAGAGGCATACGCTCACCTTCTTCGTTAACAATAAACACATTTACGCCAACACCAAACTCGTCAGCATCTGTGTAAATAACTGTGCCATTAGCCAAAGTTTTCTTTGCTAACTGCATTTCATCTTTGTCCTCTTTGTGGTCTGGAGTATGCTTTAGATCTACCTCCTTATCCTCCACTTCGAGCTGTACGCTGTACTTTTCAAAGATATCTTGGATTCTGTTTTTTAGATTCATATTTATATAACGTTTTATTAAAGTAAATTCTCACAAACTTTTTTATTTTTTATTCGATTTAGGATGTTTTTTTGGCAATAAATCAAAATCTCCGGTATACTTTTTATTTTGTGGTCTGCCGTTTTTCACCAAATACAGAAACGCATTTACTCTCGCTTGCGCCCATGCAGTTGCACTTTTTATTTTAGGAGAATGAGAAACATTAAACGCACCTAGACCTCTTTGGAAAACAGCTTTTAACATTCCAACAGTAACACCGTATCCTAATTTCTTCTTATACCTTTCATTAAATTCATCAGACTTTTTTTGTAAAACCTTTTCATCTTTTTTACTCACCTTTGCACTTCTTGTATCTTTTGCTGTACCTCTTGCTGTACCCTTGCCTTTTGGTTTTGGGTTTGGCGTTCCACTTTTTGGTGCTTTTCTACTTCTTCTTACGCCTCCTCTAGGCCCTATTTTGGCTAACGCATGATATTCACAAGGCATAAACCATGTCTTACCCTCAAAATCGTGGGTATGAAAGCCACCACATCCCAAATCTTCAGCAATCTTCAATGCCATTTCTTTAGTTGAGTACGCAAGTCTATCATCAATAATTGCAAAATCTTCATTGATAACCATACTTTCAAACTCTTCTATGTTGTGTTTTGATAGAAAGTTCTCTAAATACTCTAAACCTAATTCTATCTCAATTTTACTTAATACCTCCAATTCTCTAATCTTAGACTTTGCCCAACGTAAACCTGCTTTACCTCCCCATAATAAATAGCTTATTGTTCCACAAGCTTTTGTATCACTTGGATCATAATACGTCTCTGCTCTTGAAAGAAAAGAAACCATCCTTTTTATTGTATCAATAGAAACTGGTTCACCTTGTGCAAGTTGTTGCGCTCGTACTTTACCTGTTTGTGTAGCGCATTTATTATCTACCTTTTCATTTAATTCTATCCCTCTTCTTGCATTGTTTTTCACAGCATCAGGATAATCTGCAAAGCTTTCAAGATATCTTTTTTTATCCTTATATCTTTTATCCTTTCTTACTTGAATAGACTTCAATTCCTCTCTTTTTTCTACCTCCATTCTATCTGCAAAAAACCCTTCGATACTAAAACCTTTTACTTTTCCACTTTTAACATATTCGTTCCATATCGCCTCATTATTTACTTTAATAGATACCATCCAAGTGCCAACAGGTACATCCAAGCCGTACTTTCTAGATTTATCTTTTTCATCATCTTCAACTAACCACGACTCTACTACACTTAAACCACGCACATCGTATTCGTGTTCTAACGTCATGTTGTTTTGATTACCAAAACTCAGAAACATTTCCATTGCTTTTCTTACTGTTGATTTAGAAAAGTAAACGTAAAACTCCTCCCCATCATCATTCTTTCTGTAAATAGGTTTATCAGGAATTAAAGCAGGGCCTAATACAATTCTTTTTTCTTTATCGACCTCTGCAAATAAAATTTTGCTTTGATCCTTCAATGCAATGAAATCAGATTCTATTGCCGGAAACTCTACCAATGAAATTGCGTCTATTCCGAAAACCTCTGCATCTTCATCTATTACTAATTCTAATATTTTCATGCTACTAAACTTGCCTGGTCGTTAATTAATTGTTCTGTTTGTTGGCTATTTGTTACTTCATTACTTACCACAAATGCCTGTAATGTTCCTGTATCACCTCCTCCTAAAAAGCCTAAATCTAACATTCCTCCAGTTCCTTCTCCCCCTGTTGTTCCACCAGTATCAGTAATACCTGTTGGAAAATTACCTCCTCCACCTCCGTCATTCCCTCCTGTATCTCCGCCACCTTGAAACTTTGTCTTTTTAATTGATGCTATTTGTGCAACACCCATTGCCAAAGCAATACCGGCCTCAACAAACTGAGCACCTGTTGCTAGTTTGACTGGGTTACCTCCTGCTGTAAGGGCATTTACTACTGCTTGCCCTGTATTGATTGCAGCCATTGCAATAGATAACTTTTTATTTCTTTCAAATTGTTTTTTAGCACTTGCTTCATCATCTTTAGAAAAGGCATTGTTTAATGCAATCAAAGCACCAACGACATCCTGCGACATTTTAATTTTGGCATCCCTTACAGCATGGGCATCATCTATCTCTTTTTTATTTTTTGCTTCGTTGGCTGCATCTTCAATTGCATCATATTTATCCTTTATTGCTTTTAATTCCTTTTCCTGTGTTTCTAGAAGATCGGCTGTATCTAACCCATACTTTTCGGCTATTAATAATTGTTGGTTGTAGTGTTCAGTTATTGCCTCTATTTCTTGTTGCTGTTCATCTAAAAATTGTCTCCTCCTTTCTCTATTCGTAGCAAAAAAAGCTGCTTCTGCATCAACCTGTTCTTTTTGTAACCCTAAAATTTTATTTTGCATTTCAGTTTGAAGAGCTAAACCCTCCTCTTCAATTGCATAAAATTCTATTTTTAAATCATTGAGTTTTTGTTGTAATTCTTCATTGTCTTTCCCTGCCTCTCCCTGTATTCGCATTTCCGCTTTTACCAAGCGGATACCATCCTCAATATTTTTTTGCCTTGCTGCTCTTAGGTTTTCTTCTTTCTGTGCAGCAGCCGTTGCAGCTTTTATTCTTTCTTCAATAGATTTGTTGATATTATCGCTATCCATCTTCATCTTGGCAATTTCACTTCTTGCCATAGCAGTTGCTAATTCAACCTCTCTAATATTATCTCTTAGTTTTCTTTGTGCATCGGCAAGTTTTATTGCTAATCTTGCTTGTGCAGTCATTTCTTGGGTCAGATCTCCAACAAACTTTTTAGCACTTTTGAACGCAGATACAAACGGCCCTGCAACTTGTCCGGCAGCTTCACTTATCTCTTTCTTTGTTTCATTTATGGCTTTTTTTGTTTCATCTAGTGCCTTCTGCATTCCGGAAGTGTCCGCTAAACCAGCAGTAAAAAACTCTGCTGCTGCTATTCCTGCTTGTATCAAAGCAGCTTTCATCGTTTGAAGTGTAAGTATAAAACTCTCTTTTATCAACTTAGCAACTCCTGAGATAATACTGTAAACAGTTCCTATCTTTTCATTTATAAAATCAATGGCTGTTTGTGGACTATTGAATGCTGTAAATAATGCTTCACCAACAGAAACTACTACATCAACTAAAACACCAACTACTGCACCTATTGCTGCAAAAGTTTTTTCTACAATTCTTGCAACTTTATCGTTCTTCATTAACTCAGCACCTAGCTTTACCAGAATGCCAACTAATAAACCTATTCCTGTTGCCTTTATTGCAGTTCCTAATGCATTGAATCCTGCCTTTCCTGCATTTAAACCCCTACCTAATAAACCAAAACCTCGCTTGCCTTTTGTACCAACTTCACCGGCTTGTTTACCTACGTCCTTTAAATCATCGCTTACTCCTTTAAGATCCTTTTGTACATCGCCAGTATTACTGTCGATTGTTAGGAGCATTTTCTTTTCTACAGCCATCCAATGAAAAATTTAATAATTGAGTAAATCACAAAAAAGTAAACAGATAGATATAACACAGTTAAAGTAATATCCAATACTTTCAAGGCAATACTCCTCTTTTTTCTTGGCTTGCTTTCTTTAATTAGAATATCTATGCTGTCTAATATGTAACTATAATCTTTCATCTTTCTCACTTATCCTGTACTAGAAGTTTGTTGAGGTATATCTATAAACCCAATTGCTCTGCACCTTGCTGCTGCACCTCCTCCGGCTTTGTCTGGTGTAAAAACAAACCCGTACCTCTCGCAACATTCTTGGTTGCCAAAATCTGTTGCACTACCATTAAATGTTATTA
>MDSY01000737.1_pt1 | contig 13409 bp, 9 predicted proteins | sample 811131 | NCBI WGS metagenome assembly MDSY01 (sample SAMN05326643, study PRJNA326480) | marine metagenome | isolation source: seawater | place: Atlantic Ocean: South West | collected 2010
GTTCTACTAATCGTTTAATGGGTCTTGCTCCAAATTTTTTGTCATATCCTTTTGTTGCTAGGTAGCTTGTTACTTCTTTTGTATAGGTTAAGGTTACTTTTTTTTCTAAAAGTAATGCTTTGCATTCATCTAAACATTTTTTAGCAATATTTGTTATTGTTTCGGTTGATAGGGGATTGAAATTGACTATATTGGTTAATCTGTTACGAAATTCAGGGCTAAATTCTTTTTCGATTGATTTCATACTTTTATCTATATATGTTTCTTGTTTAAATCCAATGGGTGTTTGGCTACTTTCTCGAGCTCCTGTATTTGTCGTCATGATAATCATGACATGGCTAAAATTAACGTCTCTTCCAGAACTGTCAGTTAAGGTGGCATGGTCCATGATTTGTAATAAAATATTAATCAAGTCTGGGTGTGCTTTTTCAATTTCATCTAATAATACGATTGCATGAGGGTGTTTATTAACGGCTTCTGTTAATTGACCACCTTGATCATAACCGATATACCCAGGTGGTGATCCTATAAGTCGAGATACACTGTGTTTTTCCATATACTCACTCATATCAAATCGTAGAAACTCAACACCTAATTCTATCGCTAGTTGTTTCGATAACTCTGTTTTTCCAACCCCTGTGGGACCTGCAAATAAAAAGGATCCAATTGTTTTATCTTTTTCATTGAGTCCTGAACGTTGTAAATGAATAGATTTGGTAATTTGTTCTACCGCATGATCTTGACCAAAAATTTTATTTTTTAAATTTTTCTCTAAATCTTGTAGTGATTCGGATTCGCTTTTTTTGATACTGATAGCAGGAATCCGTGCTATTTTAGCAACAATGGTTTCAATATGGGATCGTTCGATGGTTATGTCACTATTTGTTATTTTTAATGTTGCACCTGCTTCATCTAATAGATCAATGGCTTTATCTGGTAAAAAGCGATCTTTTAGATATTGGTGACTTAATTGTACACAGGCTTTAATAGCATCTTTATTATATTTAATTAAATGAAATTCTTCATAATGTGATTTTAAGCCATTTAGTATTTCAATGGTTTCTTCTATGCTGGGTTCTGGTATATTTATGGTTTCAAATTGTCTGGAAATAGCGGTTTCTTTTTGGATTGTTGATCGGTATTCTTTGTTAGATGAAGCTCCAATACATCGGCATTTTTCGGATGAAAATAATGGTTTAAGTATACCTGCTGCGTCTGTACTATTACCTGAGTGAGATCCTGAACTTAACATCATATGAATATCATCAATAAATAAAATAATATTGTCGTGTTTTGACAAGGATTCAATGATGGCTTCTAACCGGTCCTCAAACTCACCTCTAAATTTGGTTCCTGCAATTAATTTATTTAGTTGTAAGGTATAAATAGTGATGTTTTTAAGATGTTCAGGGCATTTTTCAGATTGAATATAAAGTGATAGACCTTCAATAATACTTGTTTTACCAACCCCTGTTTCGCCAATTAAGAGAGGATTGTTTTTTCGTCGTCTTGCTAATATATGTGATATTCGTTCTAGTTCATCTTCTCTTCCTATTAAGGGGTCTAATTCATTGTTTTTTGCTTTTTCAGTTAAATTTAAGCAAAATTTATTTAGTAATGAATTTGATTTTTTTTCCTTTTTTTCAGCTGTATTTAATTTTGAATTAAAGGATCCATGTTTTTGATCGGTAACATAGCGTACTAATTTTAAGCGATCGATGCCTTGTTTTTGTAAAAAGTAAACGGCATGGGATTCTTCGATATCAAATAGTGCAATTAATACATGTGTTGATTCCATTTCATTTTGGTTTGATGATTGCGTTTGTTCAAATGCAATTTGCAGTGCTAGTTTTGTTCCCTCAGTTAATTGTGGTTCAGAATTATCTGGTAAACTTTCTACATTTGGGAGTTCATTTAAAAAATTAGTTACATCGGCTTTGATTGGGCTTATGTTTGATCCACATGATGTTAACATTGTTGTAATGTTATCATCATTTAAAAATGAAAATAGTAGGTGTTCTGGTGTTAAATATTCATGTTTTTTAACTTTTGCTAATTGATAGGCTTTGTTAATGGCTGTTTGAAGTTGGTTGCTGATATTATACATTATTCATCATCCTCATTGACTGGGTTTAGTTTACATTGTAGCGGATGACCTTCTTTTTCGGCAGCTTCCTTTACTTGTAAAATTTTGGTATTTGCTACATCAAAAGAAAATGTACCGCAATGGCCTTGCCCTTCGGTATGAATGGTCATCATAATTTGATTGCTCTCATATTCAGGTAAGTGAAAAATAGTTTGTAATATTTTTGTTACAAAATCCATGGGGGTATAATCATCATTAAGCATAACAACATCATATAAAGATGGTTTTTTACTAATTGTTTCGGGCGAGTCTTCTAGTGTTGTGTTTGGGGTAAAATGTGTTGATTGATCGTGTTCGGGTGTCATATGCTTATTTCTATTTTAGGGTATAAATGTCATAGATTAAAGTTAAATTTTTTTTTATCTTCGTATTAGTTTTTTGTTAATTAGTTAGTATATACTTTAGTATATGATTTTTAATATTGTTATTTTGTTTTGTGTGACTTTTTATTGTTTTTTGGGGGATATTTATGCCAATAAGGTACCTTTAGCTGAGGTATCGCTTGATTCTGGAATGGTGATTCAACCTTATACTAATCGAGGTATTGGTTTATTTACATTACACAATCAAGATTTATTAAGTTCTTTATATTGGCGTTTTGATCAACGTATTTCGATGATTTATAAACCAGCAGGGGTTTTTGTTCGTGGATTTTTAACAGGTTTACTTCAGAATCAATATCATTTGGGAGAGTTATATCGAGTTGCTTATCATGAATTAGGTCATGGTACACGTGCTGAAGCATTTGGGTATCGTGTGATGTATTCAACATCAGAAACGGAACATGTTGATTCTTATTATGAATTGTTGTTTGATTTATTACAATATTCAACGGCTATTACAGGTGCATGGGCGCATTATTATGATGATTTAAATGTTCATGATTCTGTGGATGCAAGTGATGAAAGTTTAATTCTTTCAGCTGGAGGGGTTAATAATGAGATGTATTTAGCACAATTAATTGAAAATCGTTTTTATGATCGTCGTGTTACATCTGTTTATGACTTTTATCATTATTTGTCGGCCAAGTTAGCTGTTGATAATTATGTTTCTTATGAACAAGATGATCCTGATTTTATGGGAGATTTGTATCGTGTGAAACAGCGTTATAAAACTAAAGATATTGATATTACTTATCCAGAATTAAAACGTTATAACGGTTATGCTATTTTGTTATCATCTTCGTTTTGGGCTTTTTTGGATGGTTGGTCACGTTATGTTGTTAAGGGGATTGATTATATTAAATATTATGAAAAATTTGGGTTTCGGTTACCTGATATTAATTTCTTTTTAACATCTCATGGGCCTTCTTATCATATTCAGTCAGGTTATCGCTTTGCTGATAATACAACAGTTCCATTTGCTGTAGAGTATGTTTTTATTGGTGATCAACAAATTGAATATACAATGGGGTTAAAACGGCGTTGGACGGATCATTGCTTGACTCAATCTGAAATTCGCTTGGGTGAATCTGTGGGGTTATCACAGTCTTTTCGGTATCTTTTATCGTCTAAACTAGATATGACGTTGGGTTTGGATTTACACCAATTTAAAAATTTGTATGGAGAACGTCATATTAAAACATTGGCTGATGGTAATCATGATCTTGATATTTGGTTTAATGTTCGTTTTATTTTATAAGTATTGTTAGGGACTTGTTGCCCATATAATGGCTTGTAATACTGTTTTATCAAAGAGTAAACCATCATGGTGGTTATTTGTATAAACTCTGTAGCCAAAATGGGTTGTATTTAATGTTGGTATATCTATTTTATTTTCGATAGCTTCTTTCCATTCTCCAAAGGGAATAGCGGAAGAAATTTGGATATAGCTTGGGCCCCCAGAATCTGTTGATGTTGCTTTTATATGTTTTGGTGATGGATATTTTTTTAGGTTGATAGCACCTACGACACCCCATTGTTTGTAACCTGATTCTAATTGTTTTTCCCATCCTTTATTTAAAGAGGTGATAAACTTACTATTTTTATGTAGATCTCGCCAATGATTAATAATCGGTGGCGCAATAGGGACTCCTTTATGTGGGGTTCCTACTGTTAAAATTTTATGAACAGAGTTCCATGATTCTTTATCTATGTTCATATAAGCTCTTGCGACTAATCCTCCCATGCTATGTGCGATAAGAATGACTTTATCTTGTTGGGTTTGTTGTTTGATTAAGGTTATCATTTCTTTTAATCGATTTGTGTAACGTGTTAGATTGCCTATGAGTAGTTCTTTTACTAGGTTTGGTTCGTAATATCGGATATTCCAAATGTTACAGTGTTGATTACCTCGTTTATCAATCCAATTTTTATTTTCTTTTTGATAGGACATGGTGCAATAATTTGCTGAAGATATTAAGTTTACGGTTTGTTCCCAATCGGCTAATGTCGCGTTAATACCATGAATAAAGATAACGGGATATCCACTATTTTTATTACTATTAAAGTGTTGGTTCCAAAATTGATGGGATTGAACATCATGATTGTTATTTTTGTTTTGTTTAATCATATTATCGGCGGAAGCCTTTACTTGATTTGATAGAATCAAGATACAACCAATGACTATGGTAAGCTGTTTTGTCCAATTATATGTTGATGTTGTATAACGTTGCATACAATACTATTAATTTTTTAGGTTACTTAATGTGTTACTGCGTTTGTTTCGATTCCTTTTTTAATTTTATTGATTAATCCTGTTAATACTTTTCCAGGACCAATTTCAATTAGGTCCGTTTCTTGTTTATTTAAAATATAGGTGATGCTATCAACCCATTTTACAGAATGAGTAATTTGTTTGGCTAATAATGTTTTAATATCGGTTTGAGTATAAGGAGTTGCTGTAACATTAGCTATTACAGGAATAGTGGGTTCTGAAAATGCACAAGATTCTAAATATGTTTCAAAGGCTTTTTTAGCGGGTTCCATATATCGAGAATGAAAAGCTCCACTGACGGCTAATGGAATATAACGTCTTACACCGGCTTCTTCAAAAATATTTTGAGCTTTTTTGATATCGTTTTCTTGACCTGAAATTACGGTTTGATTGGGTTCATTAAAATTTGCAATATCAATGCTTTGTAAATTATTAGAGGCTAATGTTTTAGCAATATCGGTTGCTGACATGCCAATAATCGCGGCCATGGCACCACCGCTTGCTTCTGACATTAGTTCACCACGTTTTTGTACTAGTTTAAGTCCTGTTTCGAAATCAATGACTTTTGCAGCAAATAACGCATTATATTCACCTAAACTATGCCCCGCTAAGAATATAGGTTGTGTAGGATTTTCTTTTTGGTATGCTAAATAACTTAGTGCGGATACCACAAATAAGGCAGGTTGTGTGAATTGTGTTTGATTAAGTTGATTCTTAGGATCTGTTAGGCAAAGTTCTTGAATATCGTAACCTAATATTTCATTAGCTTGTTTTGTTTCATTTGAAAATTCATTAAATAAGGTTTCTCCCATTCCAACTTTTTGGGATCCTTGTCCTGGAAATACGTAACATGTCATGTCATAACCTCGTTTTATATGATAGTGGTACAAGTTTACAAAATATTTACTTTTTTAGCTATTAAAAATCAGTTTTGTTAATTATGAAGTGTGATATGGGTTGCAATGAGTTCATATTTTTTCATACTATATTTTAAATCAGCTGATTTAATTTCATAGATATTTATATTTCCTTTTATAGTAACGTGTTTGCCTAAATTGTTTTCGATTGTTGTACTTATTGCTTCATCTTTTGTTTTTAAATTAAGGTTGTAATGATGTTTTTGAACATTTAGAGCATAATGGGTAAATGGTGTATTTCCAACTAACTTTATAGTTCCCGTTAAACTTATGGTTTGGTTATGTTTTAAGTGTTGTAGTTTTGTTGAATTACAACTTACTAATAAGCTTAGTATTATTAAAAAGATGAACCTTATAATTGTTTTATTATGTTTCATGTTTTGTTTTATTAATTTTTATTCAGAGTTGTTTGATGTTGGTGTAATTCTAAAAAACTTTATGTTATCTCCTGATTCTCCAGGGACAAAACTATCAATGCTTTCTTCGCTATATTCGCCTTGAATAAAGTATAATGATCCAGCTGGTTCTATTGAAGGATTTGAAACGGTAGGCCCCCCAAAGGTAGCGGGTAAATTGGTTTCATGAAATGTATTGTTTTTGTAACCATATTTATTGCTAGTATGTTTTACATGATTGGCTATTTTATAGGATATTAAGGCATCTTCAAAATTAGTAATTAAGTTTGTATCGCTACTACTATTAAAGTTTTTAATTTTGGTATCGATCACTTTGTAATCAGAAACTGTGCTTGTTGTTGAATGTTCAATTAACTCTTTATAAAAATCTGAATTTTTGTTCATTTGTAGTCTGCAATATTCAAAAAATGAGTAAGAAACAGCATATGTATACCATGATGCTTGAGATGCTAATTGTTTGATTAAGCCTTCTCCATTTCTAGGTGTTGTTGATGAGTCTACATTATTTAAATCGCTTAAACTTCTTACTAGGATATCATTATCACCGGATAAGTAAGGCGTTAACCCTTCTGCTAATCCTTCTTCAATCCAGACATCGTAATTAGAAAAATTACTTGCCACTCTTAAACGGTTTGCAGCTCCTAAAAGATGTGTGTATTCATGTGCGATAACATGATGATAATCATTCTTACTAATTTTATCTATGTTGATATATAACATTTCTCTTTCGTTAGAATTTTCTGCACCTGATATAGAGTTGCTATATAAATCTACATTCCAAAAAAAACCTGATAACCCTGCTTCCATGGTTAGTAATAGAATGACAACTTTCTCATTGCTATCGACATCTGTGATTTGTGCAAAGTCTTCTAAATGTGTTGTTGTATTTACTATTACGGTATCTTGAAAATAGGTTATTGCTTCGTTTACCTTAGTTAGAAAGTTTGCACTACTGATTAAGTTATCGGCTCCTGTCCAAGCACTTGTTTCTATATAGACAACAGATTCATTGTTGCTAGCTATTTTTATTGCATTAATATTTGTTTGTGTTATTTCATTCCAAAATATATCTGTTTCAGGATCAATGGATTTAGATAGTTGTGGTGTTAAGGCTAATGGAGCTTGACTGGATGCTCTAATTATTGGAGAGGTTATAGCGGGTTCTAGAATTGGAGGTGGGTTATTAGCTTTTATAAGAGGGGATATAGCTTTTGCTGTTTTAAGAGGATTAGGACCTGTACTTTCTGAACCTGAGTAGTCTGTTGATGTATTAATGGCAATGATAGCTTTTGGGAAGTCACCTTTAATACTTATTTCGGTTAATTTTTCTGGATATAGGGTATAGTTAGTATCTGTTTCTGTTTCAGATACAAATGCACATGAAACTAATGACACCATTAGTGTTATATGCAAGCTTAATTTTATTATTTTATGTTTCATTTTCTTATATTAATACTACTTATAGTATGTACCCAAAAATTGGATTCGTTAATCATTATTTTTGCTTGATATTACAGAGTATGAATTGTGAATGTTTGATTTATGTTGTTTTTATTTCGAGTTGCATTAGTGAGTCGCTACATGTACAAATTAATTGTCTATCTCCTTGTGCTTGATTGATACGAGAGACAGTTGGCCAGAATTTGTTTGTTTTTAAGCTTTTTGTAGGGAATGCTGCTTTTTCTCTACTATAATGATGATTCCAATTATCCGCACAGATCTCTGCAAGTGTATGGGGGGCATTGATTAATACATTGTCTGTTTTATCCATTTCATTATTGATGATTTCTTGTATTTCGTTATAAATATGTATCATTGCATCACAAAATCGATTTATTTCAGTTAAAGATTCTGATTCTGTTGGTTCAATCATTAGGGTTCCGTTGACGGGCCATGATAGAGTAGGGGCATGAAATGAATAATCTATGAGTCGTTTTGCAATATCTTCTACTGTAATATTGGCTTCTTTTTTAAAGTGTCTACAATCAATAATTAGTTCATGTGCCACATGGTTATGTTTTCCTGTAAATAAAATAGGATAATAGGGTTCTAATTTACTTTTAATATAATTGGCTTTTAAAATGGCATGTTTGCTAGCTAATGTTAGGCCTTCATTTCCCATTAAAGCGATATAAGTATAGGATATTAATAAAATGCTAGCAGAACTAAACGGTGCAGCTGCAACACTATGACAATGACTATCCGTTAATGAAAATGATGGCAAAAATTTAGTTAAATGTTTTTTAACGCATATGGGGCCCATCCCTGGTCCACCACCACCATGAGGAATAGCAAACGTTTTATGTAAGTTTATATGACAGACATCAGCATTAATAATTCCGGGACTTGTTAAGCCCACTTGTGCATTTAAGTTGGCACCATCTAAATAAACTTGGCCACCATGTTGATGAATTAAGTTACAAATGCTTTGTACATCTTCTTCAAAAACACCATGGGTTGATGGGTAGGTTAACATTAATAAGGCAATGTTATTAGAATATTGGTCACACTTTTTAGTTAAATCTTGTAAATCGATGTCTCCTTTTTCATTACATGTAATAGGGACAACATCTAAGCCTGCAATGACAGCGCTTGCTGGATTGGTTCCGTGTGCTGAGGTGGGAATTAAGGCAATGTGGCGATGGTGTTGATTTTGAGATTCGTGATATCGTTTAATAGCAAGGATACCTGCATATTCTCCTTGTGCTCCTGAGTTAGGTTGAAATGAGATGTTATCAAAATCGGTAATAGCACATAACCATTCTCCTAATTGATTGATAATGTCGGTATATCCTTGATAATTTTTTTGATGACTAAAGGGATGTATTTGTCCAATTTCTGGTAAACTTAAGGGCATCATTTCAATGGCTGCATTTAATTTCATGGTACAGGATCCTAGTGGGATCATGCCTGTTGTTAATGAATAATCTTTGTTTTCAAGTTGTTTCATATATCGCATCATGTCTGTTTCGCTATGGTAGGTGTTAAAAATAGGTTGTTTCATAAATGTTAATGGTCGGTTTGCTTCTTTTTTATTGATATGCTCATCAAACTGGATTGATGTGTTGATGATGTTACTTATAATCTCACAGATGGTTTTACAATCGGTTGTGGTATGTGTTTCATCAAATGCGATTGAAATTGTTTGGTCATGATAATCGTTTATTTCAATGTTTTGATTTTGACAGGCTTCTTTTAATGCTTGTCTTATTTTTTTATCAGAACACTCAAAACAAACGGTATCAAAAAAATTATTTGACTTTAATTTTAAACCTAGTTTTTCTAAATGGTTATGACATAACGATGCCAGATGATGAACGGTTGTAGCTATGGTTTGTAATTCTTTTGGACCATGGTACATGGCATACATGCCGGCCATAATGGCTAATAATGCTTGTGCTGTACAAATATTAGATGTCGCTTTTTCTTTTCTAATATGTTGTTCTCTTGTTTGTAAGGCCATTCTTAATGCTTTGTTATTAAATTTATCAATGCTTTCTCCAATAATTCTGCCTGGTATTTGGCGGTTATAGGTTTCTGTTGTTGCAAAAAAGGCAGCATGAGGACCTCCAAAGCCTAACGGTACACCAAACCGTTGTGAGGAACCCACACAAATATCGATATAGGGTTCTGGGTTTTCAAAACATAAATATAATAAATCGGTACATAAAACGGTGGGGATTGTTTTGAGTTTTGCTTCTTCTATTAATTGTTTGTAATGGTTACATTCTCCAAATCTATTGGGTGATTGAAATAATATTCCAAATAAATTGTCGCTTAAAGATGTTGTTGTTGGTTCGATCATTTCAAGGGTGATGTTTAGATGGCTTGCTCTTGTTTGTAATACGGCTAATGTTTGTGGAAATATATCTGTTGTCACTCCAAATATTGTTTTTTGTTCTTTGTTTCTTGGTTGCGATCGAAATAACATTAGCATTGCTTCAGCTGCAGCTGTGGCTTCATCTAACAACGATGCGTTGACAATGGGTAGTTGTGTTAATTCTGATACCATGGTTTGAAAGTTTAGCAAGGCTTCTAATCTGCCTTGTGAAATTTCAGCTTGATACGGTGTATATTGTGTGTACCAACCTGGGTTTTCAAATATATTTCTTTGAATAACGGGAGGGGTAATCGTGTTGTAATACCCTAATCCAATATGGGAGGTTGTTACTATATTTTTTTTCGCTATGGCTGAGATATGTTGAAAAAATTTATATTCAGATTCTATAGGTGTTATTGGAAGCGGTATTGTTTTTCTAATTGGACTTGGAATGGTTTGAGCAATTAGTGTATCAAGTGAATCTATTCCGATACTTTGACACATTGTTTCAATATCCGTTTCAGTATCTGGAATATGTTTTTTGATAAATTTCGCTTTATTCATTGTCCTCTCCCTTTATTGTTTTGATAACACCATTACTGATAATAATAGAAATAGTGTGAGGCTGTTTTTTCTGAATAAATGTTGCATTAATGGTATTACCTATTTTGATAGAAATGGGTTCTATGTTAAAAATTGCTTTGCTTGCTTCATTAAATAATACATTGCATATTTTGGCATAGCTGTTTGGAAAATATGTCATAATGGTTGTCGTTAAAGCTGATTCTGGTTTACAGGATAAGCTAGATATAGTTTTTGATAGAATTAATGTTTCAATGTGTTTTATAGTAGGTGATGATTCTGTAGGCAGATAAATCCCGATGGATACTTCCTTAGGTAGTTTTGTATTTGTTAATAGGGTACATGTTTCTTCATCAATATGCTCTAAAATTAAATGGCAATGTGTTGATAAAGGGGTTTTGTTTGCTTCTTGTAAAATAAATAAACATTCAGATAGTTGAACACTTGCTATATAGCAGTTTGGTGATGATTCTAGTGATTGATTATTAACTTGTTTAATAAGTTCATAACTATCGATAATTTGTATGTTAGGGTTTTCTTTTAACTGTGTATTGGGTTCTGTTTTTGAGTTGTTATTTTTAATAAAACAACCGATGTTAAAGACATTATTGATAATTAGGTGGTGGCATACGTTTATTTCTTCTATATCCTCATCATCAGGTAAATAACCTAAGGCTACTATTTTTTGATTTTTAATAGCAATATTTAGGATTTTGTCGGTATCGGATGTGGCTAAATCAGATGACAGTAGTTTGGCATTTGTAATAGCTTGAATGTGAGTATTATTATTTATTTTTTCTAAGTTCATAAGCTTATGATTTTATCATAGTATAGCTGTATATGTGAATTTGTAGTTGTTTTTAGATTTTGGTTAATAACGTGGAATTAATAAGGTCATACCTTTTAGTCGTTTTAAAAAATTATAGGAATCATCAACGTTAGGAAGTTCTTCCCCTGGCTTTAAGGATGTAATGACTGCTTTTCCAATGATTTTTCGTTTTAGTTTATCTTTGGTTCTTAGTCCCCAAATGTTATGAAAGATTAAGGACTTATTTTCTTTTTCACCAATGTATAACATGATATGACCTGGAAACCACAATAATGTTAAGTAAGGGATACCATTTTCTATAATAAATTCTTCTTTTTGTTCTTCTTCCATCTGAGAAATATCAATAAAGAGGCCACCATGTTTTGCTTGTGCTTGTGAGTTTCGAGGTAACCAAATACTAAATGGCGCAAATAAATCTCTGATCATTGCTGAGCAATCGCGATTATAATAGAGTTCTCCCCATCCATACGGTTGGTTGATTAAGTTTTCACAAATTAAACCGATGTTTTTGTTGGTTAGAGCAAACGGTTTTCGTTTTGCAGAAGGTATTGGGATTCTTGCTTTATCGATATAAGCCCATCGTGTTGAACTTGCTCTTGCTACAATGATTTCAAATGATTGTTTTGTTTTTTGTGTAATAGGAAATGTCATGCCAATGAAGCCTTGGTATAAATAGGTACCTGTTTTTGTTTTTATACCAAAATCATCTTTTGTGATGGCTATATATTTTTTATGATTTTTAAATGCTCTCATGAATTTTTTTCCAGTGTAGGCAATATCTCTAATGGGAACCCAGCCAAAAGCAAATGGGGTTTCTACTAAAACCCAGGCGTTATCAGCTGTAATATGGGTTATTAAGATAGGGGTATTTGCTGGTAACTTTGAATTTTGATTATTATCAAAAGGATATCCATTTGAATTATCAGAAAATTCTTTGAAAATGGGTTTGTGTGTAGGTAATAATCTTAAATTTGTATTAGCAATGGTAATCCCTCTTTTTGTGTAATTGGGGTATTTGTCTAAATTAGCATTTCTTTTAAGTTTTTGTGTCCATGATTCTGAAATCTTTTTTTTATTTTCACCCACCGTATCTTTATGTTGAAGTTTATTAAATTGTTTTTTGACAGTGTTTTTTGAAATACTTGCTTTTTTAGAATTCCATGGCGATAAAAATTTTTCACGATATTTTTTTTCTAGTGTTCTATGATACTCTTTAGGGATAATTAGTTTGTTTTGTTTACTTGCTGTTATATATTTTTTGTGATCTTGTTCAATGGTTAATAAGTCTTCAATGGTTACTTCATCGGTAAGATAGTCTTTGGATTTACATCCTGCTAAACTAAGACAAATAATAAGTATTAAAATAACGTTTTTTGAAAACATGTATCGTTATTATAGACCATTATATGCTTTTGTAATCAATTATTATTTTAAATTGTTTTTATTGATGATGTAACGTGCTTTTTTTAAGTTTCGCTATTTAGTTTTTTGAATCCTATTATTGTTGTTTTAAGATAATAATTGTTAATTAGTATGGAATTGTTATAAACTTAGTTTTCATGAATAATCAGTTAAAATCTTTTTTTGTTGCAGCAACTCGGCAAAATGATGGTAAAACAATGACCTCTTTGGGATTATTTAATGCTATATGTAAACGATTTAAATCGGTTGCTTATATGAAGCCGGTTGGTCAACAATACTTGGTTGTTGATGATAAAAAAGTGGATAAAGATGCTGTTTTGTTTCAGCATGTTTATGATTTAAAAGATGATTTTTCACATATGAGTCCTATTGCGGTTCCGAAAGGATTTACTCAAGATTATATTGATCAACCTGATAATGAAAAGGCTAGAAAGGTTTTACAAGATTCTCACGCCCAACTTATTAAAGATAAAGATTTTTTAGTTGTTGAAGGAACTGGTCATGCAGGGGTTGGGTCTGTTTTTGATTTATCGAATGCTGCTGTTGCAAAATTATTACGCTTAAAAGTAATTTTGGTGTCATTAGGAGGTATTGGTCGGTCTATTGATGAGTTAATGTTAAA
>MDSY01039598.1_pt1 | contig 13407 bp, 11 predicted proteins | sample 811131 | NCBI WGS metagenome assembly MDSY01 (sample SAMN05326643, study PRJNA326480) | marine metagenome | isolation source: seawater | place: Atlantic Ocean: South West | collected 2010
AACACCTACCGTTTTGCCAACACAGGATCAGAATCTTATTTAAAACAAGATTTACGACTTGTGATTGGATCAAAAGATTTTGTTCAAGAAAATAATGCTGGCGTTAGTCTGTATCCAGACGCTTTTGTATTAAGTCAGAATTATCCTAATCCATTTAATCCGCAAACGTCCATTATGATTAGTCTTGAAGAAGATGCACAAATTGATCTAGTGATTTATAATCTATTGGGTGAGGAAATCACGAGACTGGCATCTAATGAATTCAGACCAGCTGGGTATTATAACTTTATCTGGAATGGAAAGAATTCAGCTGATACTAAAGTATCTACCGGAGTTTACCTGTATCATGCGATGGTGCGCGATCGAAATGGAAAGACGGTATTGAACAAAACAAAGAAGATGGTATTCTTAAAATAGCTATTTATTCTAGCATGCTCTATATATAAGGGGTGCTTTGCATAAAATAATTATTTTATTATTGGCATTTTCTTGCCTGTCGTTCAGCCAAACTAAATTCAGCAGATACGATGCAAAGCCTACTGTAGCGCTCTTCACATTTGAAGGGACCGGTATGAAAGATGAAGATGTTGCGCTTTATACGGGATATCTTAGGCTTGAATTACATCAAACAAAATCATTTATTCTGGTAGAGAAAAATCAAATAAATGAATTACTATCAGAAAAGAAATACGATAGAATTGATTGCAATAAAAGCGATTGCGCTATAGAAATTGGACGATTGATCGGTATCAAGAAAGCTATTGTAGGATCATTTGAATTAGTTGCAGATACTTGTGTGATATCAGGTCAACTGCTTGATATTGAATCGCGTGAAGCAGAAAAAACCGCTACTAGAACCTACATTGGAGATTTAGAAGATATTAATCCATACGTTCAAATTATGGCGTGGGAATTTGCCGGTTTAGATGCACCCAAAGACATTCTTGCTATTGTTGACCATCAAGAAGAGCCTGAAATACAGAATCGCTGGAAGTGGTTGAGCTGGATCATTAAGCCCTTTAATTATATTGCCAATCGTGCTCGAGAATTCTTACCTTCATCAAGTACAAAATGAAAAATATCGTGATTATTTTTAAACGTACCCTACTATTATCAATTTCAATTACCACACTGCTTTTTGGCCAAAAGGAATTTGGTAAAATCACCTTACCTCTTGGTAGGGTTCAAGTGCAGAAAAATGGCGCAGGAGCATTTAAAAAAGCAATGCCTAGAATGCCAATCCATGAGAATGATATCATCAAGACCCTTGCAAAATCACGCTGTGAGATTTCTTTAGTTGGGGGAGGTAAACTTAGGATCGGACAAAATTCAGAACTTGAGATTACTTTGGCCAATGTTAAACCTATGGAAAAGAATTTTGGAGCGACATTAAAAAAAGGCGATGTTTGGGTTGCTGCCAAAGCTGCGTTTGGTGAAAAAAAGAATGTAGCCGTTCGAACTCCAACAGCAGTTGCTGCGATACGTGGAACAAAATATAGAGCTAAATCAGGGCAAGATGAGAGCTCAGTTTTGGTGTATCAAGGAAAAGTAGATGTGAATGCAGCCAAGAATGTTATTGATGCTAGAAAAAAACAAATGCAGCAAGGGGGCCAACCTCAAGGGGGAGGCGCGCCTAAATTTAAACTAGGTCCTGTTACAGAAGTAAAAGCGCCAGACCAAGTTGCAGGCCCCTATGAAGTTTCCTTAGAAGATTGGGTGAGCTTAGTTGAGGGCATGCAGATTAATGTTAGAAAAGATGGAAAATATTCTATGTTTAAATTTGATCAGGATGCAGACGCTGGTCTAGATTTTGTAAAATGGAATAAAGAGCAAGATGCCAAGGATGGAAATTAATCCGTGAAAAAAATGTTAGATAATTTAGAAGACTTATCAGTTGAGTCTTCTTTGGTTATACTAACAGATTTTTTCAAGCGCGTGGGCGCTGGTATCGTAATTGGCCTTTTAATGGCCATTTTTTTTGGCTGGTCTAGCTATAAAATAGGTTTTCTTAGTTCGCTTCTAGAGGGGTATGAATTTATTTCTTATGACTCTAGAATGAGAGCCAGAACAGCGAATGTTGAACAAATGTCGATTGAAGATGTTGTAATCATTGATATTGACAATACTTCTGTTGGTCCAGTTGAAGAAGGGGGGTTAGGTCGCTATCATAATTGGCCGCATGCTTATCATGGTGAATTAATCAATACCGTTACATCTGGAAATCCAAAAGCATTGTTATTCGATATTATTTTTGACCAAGAGAACACATTTAAATATGATCTTGTTCAGGCACTTTCATCAAATAGAGCTAGCACCAATCAGGACCTTGTTTATGTCACTGATCAATTCCTATATAGCAATGACCCCAGTAAATTTGTAACCGCAACTTATAATTCAAATAAAACATATCATGCAATCGTTTTTGAACAAGAGGATACGCTTAATTTCCTTCCCAAAATGGACTCCGAACCTGATGGATATGATTATGAAGGCCATATTATCTCCGGGGTATCTGATGAAGCAAAAAATAAGCTACCGCAAGCTGATAGAATTGGTAATACCTATGTAGAGTTATTATCTGCATCGATTGGAAATGGTTCTGCTAATTTTCCTCAGGACAATGATGGAGTTATCAGACGTGCCCCAACTGCGATTTATTTTGAAGGAGCAGATCATGTCTATCCAAGTCTTGTGATGTCCGCTGTGATTGATATATTAGGTATAAAAAAGAATGGTGGATTTGACTACGATTTTGAAAATAATTACCTTAATCTAATTGATACCACTGATACCATAGTTCGACAAATACCAATAGACGATAAGGGGCGTATGTATGTTAATTACTATGGAATGTTTCAAACATTCTATTATTTACCTTATAGCTATTGTATGGATCCAGAAATGCTACCCCCAGACTACTGGCAGGATAAGGTTGCATTCGTAGGCGCCTCCCTCCCTGGACTAATGGACTTGAGAAATACTCCGGTTCAGGAAACATTTGCAGGGGTAGAAATACATGCCAATGTGATGCATAGTATCTTACAAGACAGCTTTGTTCAAGTAAGAGACTCTAGCTCCACCTTTTATACTATTCTACTGATTTGTTTAGTTATGGGAATCACAATTTCATTTCCTAAAAAACCATTTTATGCATTGCCTATACCCATTATTGCGATAGTGGGATGGATCATATATGCAAACCTCCAGTTCTTCAATAATCTCGTTATGCTTGAGGTTGTACGTCCTATTTTATCTGTGATTGGGACATTTGGTGGAATATTTTTATATAATTATTTTGGCGCAGAAAAAGATAAACGATTTTTGAAAAATACTTTTAGTACCTATATATCGCCTGAGTTAATTGATCAAATGTATGATGCAAAAGAGCAACCATCCCTAGGCGGTGAAGAAGGATATCATACCGCATTCTTTACAGATATTCAGAGCTTTTCAGGTTTTTCAGAAAAGCTATCTGCTCCTGATCTTGTCGAGCTATTAAATGATTATTTAACTGAAATGACTGATATCCTTCTAAAGAATAAAGGGACACTTGATAAATATATTGGTGATGCAATTGTAGCGTTTTATGGCGCACCAGCCCCTGTTGATGACCATGAATATTGGTCTTGCTTGACTGCAGTAAAGATGCAAGAAAGATTAGCAGAGCTAAGAGAAAAATGGCAAGCCGAAGGAGATAGGTGGCCTGAGATTGTACACAATATGCAAAATCGGATAGGAATAAATACAGGAAAATTAGTGACCGGAAATATGGGTTCTACGATGCGCATGAATTATACGATGATGGGGGACACAGTCAATCTTGCCGCAAGACTAGAAGCATCTGCAAAACAATACGGTATTTATATTCAAGTTGCTGAAGAAACATATAAAGCCTGTAAGGATCAATTTATTTGGAGAGATTTAGATTATGTGATTGTGATGGGGAAAACTGAACCGGCACAAGTGTTTGAATTAATTTCTGAAAAAGGGAATATGCCGAAAGGGTATGATAAGTTGTTACCCGCATATGATGAAGCATTAAAATTATATAGAAATCAAGAATGGGAAAAAGCAGTTGATGCGTTTAAAGCATCAAATGAATTAGAAGATATGTTTCCCGGTAGAAAAACGAACCCAAGTCAAATTTATATTCCACGTTGTGAGCATTATAAAGATAATCCACCAGGTGATGATTGGGATGGTTCTTGGGCATTAACTAAAAAATAAGCTAGAGATGAGATTAGCCTTTTATACAGCGGATGATGTTCAAGCCGCTGTTTCAATGAAAGAAGCAATCAGTGCGATGAAATTAGCATTCTCCTCATTAAGCAATGGAGATGCAATTGTTCCTGCTCGGATTAACATGCCAATTGATGAATTCAATGCACATCATTTGTCAATGCCATCCTATCTGAAAGGTGAAAAATATTTTACCATCAAATTAATTAATGTTCATAACGACAACCCTGCTAATGGACGTGACTTAATTAATGGCGTTATTCTTGTTATGAGCACTAAAACAGGTGAATGTGTAGCGCTTATAGATGGAAAATCTGTTACAGCGCTTCGAACAGGCGCAGCATCTGGTCTTGCAACAGAATTATTATCAAAAAATAATGCGTCAAAGGCAGTTATTTATGGGAATGGAGTACAAGCAAAAAGTCAAATAGAAGCAATACGATGTGTAAGAAATTTTGAATCAATTAAAGTTATTGGTAGAAGCAAAAAAAATGTGGAGTTATTTTGCGCAGGATTTGATGATGTAGTTTCGATGGGGGATATGAATGATTTACCTGAAGCAGATATTATTTGTACAGCGACTAGCGCCTCAAATCCCTTGTTTGATAGTAGTCATATTGCAAAGGGAACGCACATTAATGCGGTTGGCGCTCATGGTAGAACTAAAAGAGAGCTACCATCAGAGCTGATTCAAAACGCAAGGGTATATGTTGATTCATTTATTTCAAGTCAATCAGAAGCTGGTAATCTAATTATCCCAATTGAGCATGGTGATTATGAATGGAATCGAATTGAGTGCGAGATTGGTACTCTTATCAATTCAAATACTGAAGGTCGAGCTAATGAATCTGATATTACAATATTTAATTCTGTTGGTAGCGCTATTCAAGATTTAGTCATATCAACTATAGTTATGGAAAAAAATTAAGTGGATAAAAATATATCTATACTATTATTAGATGACGGAAAAATATTTGAGGGCAAGTCATTTGGATTTAATGGGGAGACAATCGGTGAAGTATGTTTCAATACCGGTATGACCGGCTACCAGGAAATCCTAACAGACCCATCTTACTGCAAACAAATAGTAACAATGACCAGTCCCCATATCGGGAATTATGGCGTGAATGAAGAAGATGTCGAATCTAAGAAAATTCAGGTATCAGGATTTATAATTAAAGAAGAAACGTTAATCCCATCCAACTGGAGATCTGTAACATCAATTGGAGATTATTTAAGAACGAATAAAGTTGTTGGTATTCAGCATATTGATACACGGGAGCTAACTAGACATATTAGAGATAATGGTGCTATGAATGGCATTATTTCATCCACTGATGGTGATATTGATAGCTTAAGAGAAAAATTAAAAAAAGCACCATCAATGAATGGGCTTGATTTAGCCAAAGTTGTTAGCACAAAAAAAATCTATGAATGGTCATCTGATGGAAAATACAAGATTGCTGCAATTGATTATGGTATCAAGCATAATATTTTAAATCTTTTAACCGATAAAAATTGTAAGGTTACGGTCTTTCCTGCAAAAACATCAGCAAAAGAAATTCTAAAATTTAATCCCGATGGTATTTTTCTAAGCAATGGACCTGGTGACCCAGCTGCTGTAACATATGGCATTGAAATGGTGAAAGAGCTAGTTGGAAAAAAGCCAATATTTGGTATATGCCTTGGTCATCAGATTTTATCTCTAGCACTCGGAGCAAGTACGTTTAAACTTAAATTTGGCCATAGAGGAATTAATCATCCTGTAAAAAATATCTTATCTAACAACGTTGAAATTACTAGCCAGAACCATGGATTTGCTGTCGATCTAAATTCATTACCTGACAATGTTATCTCAACGCATATCAACCTAAATGATAATACAAGCGAAGGAGTTGAGTGTAAAGAGTTAAAGGCATTTTCTGTTCAATATCACCCCGAATCTAGTCCGGGTCCACATGATAGTAGATATTTATTTGATAAATTTATTGATTTGATCGAAGGGAATAAAATTGCCTAAAAGAGATGATATTAATTCAATCTTAATTATTGGAGCTGGTCCAATTGTGATTGGTCAAGCCTGTGAATTTGATTATTCGGGAACACAGGCTACGCAAGCCTTAAAGGAAGAGGGATATAGAATTATATTGGTTAATTCTAATCCAGCAACAATAATGACAGATCCAAACTTAGCAGATGCTACCTACATTGAACCCATAACAATTGATTATGTTGAAGCAATAATAAAAAAAGAGAAGCCTGATGCAATACTCCCTACGGTTGGCGGGCAAACCGCTTTAAATATTGCTATGGATTTACATCACGAAGGAATATTAGAGAAATATGGAATACAACTTATTGGCGCGCAGGTTGAGGCGATAAATAAAGCGGAGGACCGCGAACAATTCAAAGCAGCAATGGACGAAATTGGTATTGATACCGCGCAAGGGGGATTTGTGCATTCATGGGAGGAAGCTGAACAATTATTAGATACGATACAATTTCCAATTATTATACGACCATCATTCACCCTAGGTGGAACTGGAGGTTCCGTAGCATACAACTATGAAGAATTTCAGACATTAGTTGAAAATGGATTAAATGCTAGCCCAATTACAGAAGTATTGATTGAGGAATCACTATTAGGATGGAAAGAGTATGAACTTGAAGTTGTTAGAGATAAATCTGATAATGCGATAATTATTTGCTCGATTGAAAATATAGACCCTATGGGCGTACATACCGGTGATTCTATTACTGTGGCACCCTCAATGACACTAACAGATAAAGAATTTCAACTAATGAGAAATTGGTCCATTCAATGTTTAAGAAAAATTGGAGTTGAAACAGGAGGATCCAATGTCCAGTTTGCTGTTAATCCAGATACGGGTCGATGTATAATAATTGAGATGAATCCCAGAGTTAGCCGCTCATCAGCGCTTGCATCAAAAGCTACAGGATTTCCTATAGCAAAAGTTGCAGCTAAACTTGCAGTAGGATATACGCTTGATGAATTACCAAATGAAATTACGGGAAAAACCTTAGCAGCTTTTGAACCAACAATTGATTATGTAATTGTTAAAGTACCTAGGTTTGATTTTGAAAAATTTCCATCAGCCAGTGGGCATCTAGGAGTACAAATGCAGAGCGTTGGAGAGGTAATGTCTATTGGAAGAACATTTAGAGAATCTTTGCAAAAAGCATTTCGCTCATTGGAAGTTGGATTAAATGGGTTAGAGCCAAAAATTATCAAGGAAGACGATCCTGAGATTAGTAGAGCCCGTACACTAGATATGAATACTTTGCAGTATGCTACCAGTTTTAGATTATTGAAAGTTAGACAAGCTTTTTCGGAAGGAGCTTCCATTGATGAAGTTTTTCAATCTACAAAAATAGATCCATGGTTTTTATACCAAATAAAATATTTGGTTGATTGTAATTCTAATACATCAATGTTAGAATTAAAACAAAATGGATTTTCAGATGTCCAAATTTCAAAAATGTTAAACAAAACTGAACAGGAAATAAGATCTGAAAGAAAGAAAAATTCAATATTACCATCCTATAAGGTTGTAGATACGTGTGCAGCAGAATTTGTAGCAAAAACACCCTATTGTTATTCATCATATGATTCTGAAAATGAAATAACACCCCTGGAGGGAAAGAAGGTGATTATACTTGGAGGTGGTCCAAATCGTATTGGCCAGGGAATTGAATTTGATTATTGTTGTGTGCAGGCTGTATTTGGTTTACAGGATCAAAATTATAAAACGATAATGGTCAATTGTAATCCTGAGACGGTAAGCACTGATTTTGATTTGGTGGATAGGCTCTACTTTGAACCTGTAACATATGAAGATGTATTAAATATTGTGGAGTTTGAAAATCCTGATGGGGTTTTAGTGCAATTTGGTGGACAGACCCCTTTAAAAATAGCCAAAGCACTAGATAAAGCTGGCGTACCAATTATTGGCACATCTCCTAAGAATATAGACCTAGCAGAAGATAGAGAGAAGTTTGGGAAAATTTTAGATAAGCTCAATATTGAATGTCCAAAATATGGAACGGGCAGAACACTTGAAGAGGTTCTTATTATCGCAGGGAATATTGGTTACCCAATTTTAGCAAGGCCAAGCTATGTTCTAGGTGGTCGCGCTATGGAAATTGTTTATAGCAAACAACAACTAGTAGAGTATATTTCAAGAAATGCAGATGTTACTGAAGGTCATCCTATTTTAATTGATCAATTTCTTGAGGATGCCTTTGAATTTGATGTTGACGCACTTTGCGATGGTAAAGCAGTCCATATTGGTGCGATCATGCAACATATAGAAGAGGCTGGTATCCATTCGGGCGATTCTGCATGTGTATTGCCTCCATACAGAATTTCTTCAGATGCGATGAATGAAATAACAAGAATTACTGAAGATTTAGCATTAGAGCTCAATGTGGTTGGATTAATTAATTTGCAATTTGCTTATAAGGATGGAAAAATTTATGTATTAGAAGTTAACCCAAGAGCAAGTAGAACAACTCCATTCGTAAGCAAAGCAACGAATGTGCCCCTTGCTAGAATTGCTGCACAACTTGCAACTGGCGCCAAGTTAAAAGATTTTCAACTTAAGCAATGGGATAACATAGGTCATGTTGCAATAAAAGAAGCAGTGCTTCCATTTAATAAATTTCCAGATGAATCAACATATTTAAGCCCAGAAATGAAATCGACAGGAGAAGTGATGGGGATTTCGCAATCAATGGGCGAATCATTTAGAAGGGCGTCTATTAGTGCTGGAAATAATATACCCCCAAAAGGAACAGTCTTTATTTCTGTAAATGATTCAGATAAGCTAGATATGATTCCTATAGCACGAGATTTATCAGAGTTAGGCTTTAAAATTATTGCAACTCATGGTACGGCTTCAGAATTGAATCAAAATGGAATGAATGTAAAATCAATATATAAAGTTGGTGAGGGCAGACCAAACGTTGTAGATGGAATAAAAAATGATGAAATAAATTTGGTTATCAATACTCCACTTGGAAAACAAGCAAGATATGATGAAGAATCAATCGGTAAGGCTTGTATTCAAAAAGGGATTGTATCTATCACAACATTATCGGGTGCAAATGCTGCAGTCAGAGCAATCAGAAGATCTAAAGATAAAATTCTTGTAAAATCTATCCAAGAGTATCATTCGTGATCTAGTAAATATTGAACAGCTTCAAGGTAGCCATCCTTACCTTTACCAGAAATCTTTTTCAAGCAGACATCGCTAATTACAGAAATAGATCGGAAATCCTCTCTTAAGTTAATATCAGATAAATGAACTTCTATTGTAGGAATATTGACCGATACGATCGCATCACGTATTGCATAAGAATAGTGTGTTAATGCACCAGGGTTAATTATGATTCCATTAAATTCATTAATAGAATTGTGAATTTCATCAATGATTAAGCCTTCATGATTAGATTGAAACCAGTCCATTGAATATTTATTGATATCTATATGATTATTAAGCCAATTTTCAATTTCTGAAAGGCTTTCAGTTCCATAGATGTCAGGTTCTCTGATCCCAAGTAAGTTTAAATTAGGACCATTTATAATTTTAATTTTCATTGTAGTACCTTTAATGATTTACGGATTAATTCTTTGGAAATATCTGTAGCTATTTCAGTACTACCTAATCCATTGAGTAAAATAAAGCTCAGCTTACCATTTTGGTACTTTTTATCAAAATTGATAAATTGAATAATTTGATCATAATTAAGTTTATCTAATTTAGGTAGAGGGAGTTTATTTATTAGTTCAATCATAAAATTATACTCATCATTATTTATTAATGATTTTTCTTTTGAAATCCATGATGCACACTTCATTCCATAGCTGATCGCTTCACCATGTCTGATATTACCGTACCCTATATGAGACTCTAAAGCATGTCCAATTGTATGCCCAAAATTTAATATTCTTCTTAGGTCCTTCTCTTTTTCATCTGCTGATACAACATCAGCTTTTATCTCACAACATCTTTCAATTGCAATAGAATAGGGAAAGTTATTTAAGTCATCAATCCATTCATTTAGATTTTTTAAAAATATACTATCTTTTATTGCTCCATATTTGATTATCTCTCCAATTCCAGATATAGTTTCATCTACAGGAAGAGTAGATAATAATTGTGGATCAATCAGTACAGCGTCTGGTTGGTAAATAGTGCCAATTATATTTTTTGTTCTTAAATAGTTCAATCCGGTTTTTCCGCCAATAGAAGAATCAACCATTGCTAGCAATGTTGTTGGGATTTGGTAGTATTTAATTCCTCTTAAATATGTTGATGCTACAAAACCTGCGATGTCTCCAACGACACCACCACCTAGCGCAAGAATAATTGATGATCGGTCACAGTTAGATTCGAGTAGTTTTGAAACTATTTGCATATATATTTTTATATCCTTGGAGCTTTCACCCTCGTCAATCATAATTTTCTTTACATTGAATCCATTATCATTAAGCTGGTTGTATAGATCATTTCCATAATGCTTCATTATGGATTGTTGTGAAATAATTATCCATTGTTGATTAGTATTCTTCTTTTTCAAAAGCATTGCCAATGAATTAATTAAACCATCCTCAATGATTATTGAATATGATCTATTACCGAGACTCATTGGTATCTTTTTCATAATTTATAAAACTCCAATTATACAATCTGTGATTTGTTTTTTAGATTTATTGTTGATTTCAATTATTTGATCTGCCAAATTATAGTATAAATCTTTTCTTTCTTTCCATATTTGCTCTAGTTGATCTTCAATAATTACATCTTTTAGAAGAGGCCTATTATTTTCACTGCGTAAACGATCAGCTAGTACATTAATCTTGGATAATAATAATAAGCATTTTCCATTTTGTTTAATAAAGTCACGATTCTTTTTTTTCAAAACTATGCCTCCACCACATGCTACAATAGAATTAGTAGATTGTTCTAATATCAGTGATTCTATTTCACGAAAGCCTTTTTCGCCATGCTTATCAAAGATATTGTTTATTGGCATATTAAAATGTTTTTCTACCTCTTCATCCGTATCTACAAAATTGATTTTCATAGTAGTCGATAATAATTTACCAATTGTTGATTTACCCACGCCCATCATACCTATTAAAAATATGTTATTCAATACTCTGCCGTAGCTTTCATATGTGACTTTAATTGCTTCATACTATCTCCACCAAATTTTTCTAGTAAAGCGTCTACCAGTGAAATACATAACATACTTTCTGAGATTATAGAGGCTGCTGGGACCGCGCATGAGTCTGTTCTTTCCTTATGCGCATCTTTTTTATCATGAGTGTCTATATCTACGGATCTTAATGGTTTAATTAATGTTGATATAGGTTTCATAGACATCCAAAGAATTATTGGTTGCGCATTACTCATGCCACCCTCAATTCCTCCAGCATTATTGCTATATCGAGTATATTTATTACCATCATGACCAATTTCATCATGCACTTTGCTACCAAATTGACTCGCACTATGAAATCCACTACCAATTTCTATTCCCTTAAAAGCATTTATACTCATCATCATTGAGCTAATACGTGCTTGTAGTTTATGGTTCCATTGAGTGTAGGACCCTAGACCGTATGGAAGCCCCGTTGCTATAACTTCAAATACGCCACCTACAGAATCGCCAGATTTCTTTGCATCATCGATTACCTTAATCATATCACCTTCCGCTTTTTTATCTAAGCATCTTACCGGTGAGCTATCCGCAGCTATATTTAGTTCATTTGGATTCATTTCATATTTTGTTTGATCTTTAATATCATGTATTTGCACTACTCTACTACCAATGTTTATCCCTACATCCTCAAGTAGCTTTCTACATATTGTTCCCAATGCTACTCGCATTGTTGTCTCTCTAGCGCTTGATCTTTCAAGAACATTTCTAATATCATCAAATCCATATTTATGGATCCCCGCAAGATCAGCATGCCCAGGCCTTGGTAGCGTAACACGCTTGATTTTTTTATCTACTGGCTCAACTGACATTTTATCCGTCCAGTTATCCCAGTCTAAATTTTTCACTAAAATTCCAATAGGGGAGGCAAGCGTTTTTCCGTGCCGCACACCACACCAAATCTCAGCATGATCTTTTTCAATTTTCATACGACCGCCTCTACCATGACCCATTTGACGGCGCTTTAATTCATGATCAATATATTCTTCTGTGATTTCTAGGCCTGCTGGCAATCCATCTAAAATTCCTAATAAACCTTTTCCGTGAGATTCTCCAGCAGTCAAAAATTGTAGTCTTTTTAACATAGCTCTGATTTTAAAACCTTTTTTATTTGTTTGAATTGAATTCTATTGATGATATTATCATTTTCCCATATTTCAGCTGAAGCTAGCCCCTGATAAATAAACATATCAAGACCCCCAATAGTATGCGCACCTTTCTTTCTGCATAATTCCATCCACTTTGTTTCAATAGGATTATAGATTGTATCAATTATGATTTGATGCTTATGTATCTCTTTAATATTAAATGGTAATAATTCTATTTTTGGCCACATTCCAATAGGTGTACAATTAATAATTAAATCAGGAATTTCAATTATGTTATTTTTAATACCATATGAATTAATCCAGTTATCGAGATTTCTTTTTTTATTATTAGATCGATTAAATATGTTGATAGATTTTGCCTTAGACTGAATTAACGTATATGCTATTGCTTTAGCCGCGCCACCAGCCCCAATAATCAAACAATTTTTATCTTTAATATCTACATCATTATTAATCATGGCATATTTAAATCCGAGCCAATCAGTATTGAATCCTTTTTGGTCCATTACGCAATTAACCGCTCCAATTTCGCTGGCTATATTATCTAAAGATTTCAAATAAGGTAAAATAGACTCTTTATGAGGTATGGTTACATTATAAAATTTTATCTGATTATTTGATACAAATGATGAAAGCCCAGATTTTGTTATTTGCTGTTTCTTGTAACTAATAAGTGTACCAATTTGGCTATATATCTCATTATGTAATAATGGGCTTAGGCTATGGCTAATAGGATCTCCAATGACTGCATATTGTTTCATTGCAAGAGACTTTCTAATGTTGAATCAAATTCGGGAAAAGAAATTGCTGC
>MDSY01097464.1_pt1 | contig 13407 bp, 10 predicted proteins | sample 811131 | NCBI WGS metagenome assembly MDSY01 (sample SAMN05326643, study PRJNA326480) | marine metagenome | isolation source: seawater | place: Atlantic Ocean: South West | collected 2010
CCAGAAGGCATTTGAACGATTGATTGAGGTGTGCCGCCTGCCGCACCGACAATGTCTGAAGCTTCTCCTGGGTATTGTCAGAAAAACTTCACGTCCCATTGGTTGGTCCCTAATTTTTATAAATGACAGCACCAACTCAAAACAATAACCCAATCCCAACCCAGATAGCCCGGAGAATACCAAAATTACAGCGTGCGCGCGCATTCATGTCCCTCGTAGATGGCTTCAAGCGCCGTTCGGGCTGATTGACAATCACCGATAGCGATTGAATTGACAATTTTTTTACCTCCGCTCTGCTTGCGCAAATGCCGGGGTTTGGCCGCAAGCGGGGCGATCACGCTGTCGGCGTCGATACTGGCACTCGCAATTCCAAGCGACAGGTCGGTCAGGTGCACCATTCCGTCTGCAAAATCCGCCAGGGCGTGATTGCTGATAATGCGCACCTGTTTATCCTTAAGACGCTGGCGCAGTGCGAAACTGCTATACATACTGATGGCCCAGCCTGGGTTGCCGGTAGGGGCAATCAAGGTCACGGATTTACCCAGATCAGTCAACCATTCGGCCACAGAGGCCACCGACCATGTGCCAAGAGAATCCACCAGCGTGACATGTCGACCCAGCGTGTCAGGATCGCCAATAGCGGCCTCTAACGTCAGCGCATGACCGCCAGAGGCAAGGGGCTGCGCGCGGGGCGTGGCGCCGGTGGCGTGGATCACCATATCAAAGCCGTCGTGCGTCAAGTCAGGCCCCGCATCGGTGCCCAGAAGCACCGTCACATGCGCGCGCTCGAGACGGGATTTCTGCGAGTGCAGCAATGTGGTAAATTCTTTTCGCAGCGGCATCTTTGCGGCCCAAAGCAGCGCACCGCCAAGTATGTCTCGCCGCTCGACCAGTGTGACGCTGTGGCCCAGTTCTGCGGCAGTTGCCGCAGCCTCCATACCACCCGGCCCACCGCCTATGACCAGAACGCGTTTTGGTGCCCTAGTAGGTACCAAAGAAGGGGTGGGCCATTCACTCTCGCGACCAGCAGTGGGATTGCTTAAACAGGTAATTTTGAGGTTCAGCGCCAGCATGCCAGCGCAGCCTTGATTGCAGCTGATGCAGGGAGTCGTCTCGGCTTCGCGTCCTGTCTGTGCCTTGAACACAATTGCCGCATCGGCAATATGTGCGCGAGCCATGCCGATCATGTCGGCACCACCCGTCGCGAGCATATCTTCGGCCTGTGCAACGCGTTGATAGCGACAGGCGGTCATTACTACAGGCTTTTGCGGCATACGGTCAAGGGCGGCGTTGATCGCACGCGTCAGCGGTTGGAAATGCGCGATGTCAAACGCCATGTCTGCCATCTGGGTTGAGACGGTATAGCTGCCGTGATAGGCTGAATGCGATACGTTGACGAAATCGACCTGCACCTCTTCTGCGAGGTGGCGCACGATGCCCGTCATGTCGTCCAGCGTTAACCCGCCGGGCAGGTATTCATCGGCGCTGATCCTAATACCTAGTGTCTTGTCCGGTCCCAGTCGTTTACGTACCTCGCGCAACGTATCCAAGGGAAATCGCAGGCGATTTTCCAGCGATCCGCCATAGGTATCATCGCGAATGTTCGAGGCAGGCGACATGAATTGCTGAAGCAGATGCCCGTGTGACATGGTCAATTCGATCCCGTCAAGACCGGCGTCAATCAGATTGGCAGCGACATCGCCGTGGGCCTGGCAAACCTGCGCGATTTCTTTTTCGGTCATGGGATGGGGCGGCGGTGCGGTTGCGGCCCATGGAATATCTGACGCCGACCATGCTGGCGTGCGTGTGTAATTACCATCAATATGGCGGCCTAGATGGATGATTTGACCGAACAGCCGTCCCCCCTCGTTGCGCACCGCTTCTGATATGCGAGCAAAGCGCGGGATACAGGCAGGATCGTAGCCGTTGACGCCTTGCTGCCTGCCAAGGCTCGAGCGGTGCACGCGGATAGCCTCAAAGATGCTCAGCCCAGCGCCACCAGCGGCCCGTGCGCGGTGATAGGCAAGGTGGCGATCTGACGGCAGGTTATTTTCGCCGTAATTGGTGGTGTGGGCAGGCACAAAGATGCGGTTTCGAACTGGTGTGGTGCCAATAGTCAGGGGGCTGAAAACATGTGGATAATCGGTCATATAATTAATCCATCCGCAACCCGCCGTTCACCGCCATAACGGATCCGGTAGTAAAGCCTGCATCCTCACCAAGCAGGTAAAAAATAGCAGCGGCGATCTCGTTGGGTTGGCCCAGCCGTTTGAGAGGGGTAGACGCCGACATAGCTGCCATACGCTCTGGGGGATGGGCGGCCAGCATCGGAGTTTCGACTGCGCCGGGTGCCACGCAATTGACGGTTATTCGCCGGGGGGCAAGCTCCTGCGCGATTGATTTGGTGAGCGCCTCGACTCCGCCCTTGCTGGCCGCATAGGCGGTGCCGGTGGCGACCCCGCCGGTGCGTCCGGCCAGTGATCCCAGCGTGACAATCCGCCCGCCATCGACCAGCCAATCGCGCGCGGCGAGGCAGCACAGGAACGGACCCGTCAGATTGACCGAAATGATGTCGGACCAGCGCTCAGCATCCAGATCGCCCAGCTTGCCGTTGTCGACAACGCCTGCGGCCAACACCAACGCATATAGCGTGCCGGCGTGGCGTTTAGCTTCGGTAAATGCGGCGGCAACCGACGCACCATTGTTCAGGTCAATCCCGATGGGGTGACCGCCAGTCTCTGATGCTATCGTGTTCAATGAATCAACGGCGCGGTCCATTAGGATAAGGGGTGCATATCCCTCTCTGGCTGCGCGTCTGACAATTGTACTGCCAATGCCGCCTGTGGCTCCTACGATCACGATTGCGCCCTTAGTCATTACCTTTCCTTTCACCGGTCTATAATTAAAGTAGACAGGAACGATGCTCAAATAGCAATTGTCTTGGTATCGTTTCTGTTCCCACACTAGACAGATACATATGTTGGTGAAAGAACTGTTCCATGGTTAAAATCGAGCGCGACATCCTAATTATCGGTGCTGGTGCAGGCGGGGCGGCGGCGGCGTGGCGTCTGGCAAGCCACGGGTTCTCGGTGACCTGCCTGGAGCGAGGTGACTGGGTCGACCCTGCGTTCTCGCCCTCGTTGGAGTGGGATTGGGAGGTGATCCGCCAACGCGCTTGGAACCCCAACCCCAACCGACGCCAGGGGCCAAACGACGACCAAGTTGACGATTTGGAAAGTGAGATTAAACCGCTTTATTTTGACGGTGTAGGCGGCAGTACGATTATGTGGTCGTGTCACATCCCCCGGTTTCACCCGTCAGATTTTTGCACCCAAAGCCAAGATGAGGTCGGTGACGATTGGCCGGTAAGCTACGACGATTTAGCCCCTTACTATAATCTAAATGAATCGATGATGGGGGTCTCTGGATTGCAGGGCAACCCAGCTTATCCACCATCAGAGGCGCCGCGCCTCCCGCCTGTGCGTCTATCTCCGGGCGCGCAATGCATGGCTGAGGCGTTTAACCGTGCCGGCGTCTCGTGGTGGCCTGGGGACATTGCGATCAACACTGGGTCTGCCGCAAACGGTATGGGTCAGTGTAACAATTGCGGTCCCTGTGAGTTAAATTGCCCGCAGCGGGCCAAGGCAGCAACTGATGTGACTTACTGGCCTGCAGCACTGGCCGCCGGTGCGCAAATTGTGACTGGCGCGAGGGTAATCGATCTGTTGACTGCACCCAATGGGGCTGTTCGGGGGGTGGTTTGGTTGGACCGCGAGGGGCGTAGTCATACGGGCCAGGCGCCGATAGTGATCGTTGCCGCCAACGGTATAGGCACACCTCGCCTGTTGCTTAACATACGCGACGGTGGCTTGGCGAACCGTAGCGGCCTAGTGGGGCGGCGATTAATGTTGCATCCGTTAGCGCGTGTAACAGGGCTGTTTGATGAGCCGCTAGAGGGTCATCGTGGTATTAGTGCCGGTCCGCTGGTTAGCCATCATTACTATGAAACCGACGCCGCGCGCGGGTTCAAACGTGGTGTCAAACTGCAAACGCTTGGCACGCATGGCCCGGCGTTGACGGCGCTTGGGTCCTTGGGTCGGCGGGCACCTTGGGGGCAGGGGCATCATGCGGATTTTGCGGGCATGTTTGGTCATGGTTACAGTCTGTCGATCTGTTCTGAAGACGCTCCAGTGCTCGAGAACTGCATCACTTTGTCGCCGGATTTGACTGGGTCGGACGGGCTGCCTGCAGCCAAGATGATCTATAGAATTCCCAGCGACGCAAAAAAGGCACTAGATTTTGGGCGTGCTCGGGCGCGCGAAATATTGCAGGCAGCCGGGGCGCGGGATTTTATTGAGATGGAGACTATTCCGGAAGCAGGGTTTCACTTAATGGGAACGGCTCGGATGGGGGATGATCGCGAAACCTCTGTTCTCAATAAATGGTGTGAGGCACATGACGTGCCTGGACTGTTTGTGACCGATGGATCGGCCTTTGTTACATCGGCGGCAGTGAACCCAACCAACACCCTGCAAGCGTTGGCATTGCGAGCTGCTGATCACATTGCGGCGACGCGACACAGAAGGATAAGCTGAAGACTTCAATCTTTAATAAAATATTGTTTTTTTATTGTTCTTGACTGGTATACAATCTACTTAGTATAGATTTATTACAGATAAGAGAGAGGTCATCATTGTGCGACTATCTAATGTCTCTGAAATAGACAGGTCTACGCCTGCCGTGCCTTTGACAGACCCCGCTGCTAGAGCATGGCGGCGCGACGATTTCGCCTCTGAACAAGATACCTTGTTTTACGATCTGACAAATGGGGCCAATGCTGAGATTACCTTAGGAGTCGGTTTTGCCAACTCCAATAGTTTGACGGTCGACACCGTGGAACAGCAAGATTTCCGTATTCCTTCCTTTGCTCGCGACGTGCCGGATCTGCGCAAAAGGTTGGACGAAGGGCGTGGTTTTTTCATTCTGCGCGGTCTTGACCCCGACCGCTGGTCTGAACCTGAGGCCGAGATTATTTCTTGGGTACTATGTAATTACCTTGGCCAGCCGATGCGGCAGGGGATTGCGCATGACCGCCGGCTCTTTACGGTTGCAGACAGAGGAGCCGCAAACACTGATCCGACGCGCCTCGGTGCCAGCCCCAAGCGGTCACCTAAACATTCTGACAATGGCTGCCTCGAGGCGCGCCCACCTTGCTACTTGGCGCTCTATTGCTTTCGGTCTGCAGTCGAGGGGGGTGACAGCACGATCATCTCAGCGCGTAATGTTTATGACACGATCAAGGTTGAACGGCCTGATCTTTTACCTCTGTATTTCGACACCTATGAATTTCGTGCGCCGCAGGCCCATGTTTGGCCGTCGCGTGGGCCAACGATACAAAAGCCCATTCTGGAGATTGTTGGGGGCGAGATGTACATTCATTACGCACGCGTCATGATTGAGCCCGGGATGGAGATGGCGGGGACGCCGCTAACAGATAAACAGCGTGAGGCGTTGGATTATCTTGACGATATTCTTGAACGGCCAGAATTAAATTTTCAGTACACACTTCAGGCAGGCGAATTTCTAGTAATGAATAACCTTGCTGGGCTGCATGGCCGTGAAGCATTTGCCGCTGGGTCGGGTGGGCGCACGCTAAAACGTTTCTGGATGTGGCGACGACATATTGGTCCGGGTACAGACCCAGTTGCGTTGGACCAGGAGGAATTTTCATGAGCCACAAGCTAGACGTTTTAATTCAGGCGGTGGATGGTACGACACGCGCTATGTCGTTTGAGACAATGCGGATGTATAATTTGGGCTCGGCTACGCGCGACCCCAACGTGGCGGTCGCGCATCAGCAAGAAGTTGCTAAATCGGGGATTCACATCGCATTTGATGTACCTGCACCGCGGATCTATCCAATTGCGCTGCACGCGCTGACCACGGATGAGGAACTATTTGTCCAGACGGGCCACACTTCGGGCGAGGTTGAGATCGTTCTGCACATGGCTGATCAGCTTTATGTTGGTGTCGGGTCTGACCACACAGATCGAGCCATGGAAACGGTGTCAATTCCCGGATCGAAACAAGCATGCAGCAACCACGTAGCTCGGAAGTTCTGGGCCTATGAGGAGATCCGCAAGACGTGGGATAATTGTGTCATACGTTCTTGGGTCGACGGGCGGCTTTATCAGGATGTTGGGGTTGGCGTCTTTATTGCACCCGAAGATATCATCGCCATATTGCGCGAACGCGTTAGCAACGTGCCTAAGCGCAATTTTACAGTTTTTTGTGGTACTATCGTCAGCGTCGACAAGGCGCTGGGTTACGGTGCGCATTGGAAATACGAGATGGAGGCGCCTGGAACGGGGCGCAAAATTGGATCGGAATATCAAGTTGTCGATATTCTGGACGAGGTGAAGCCCAGTTTTCGGGTGCCGTTCTTTAACCCTCAAAAGGGGAACTTGCCCGGAACAGGGTAGCAAAAAGACCAACAAGGGAGATTAATTAATGAATTTTATCAAAAAGACATTGGCTGCTTCAGTGGCGCTGGCGCTTTCCACGACTGCGCTGACCGGCATCGCTCAGGCAGAAACGATGATCATCGCCTCGCCGCAAGCCCCAGAAGGGTTCGATGGTGACGCGCTCAAGGCGCATACCCAGAACGTGGTAACGCAGGTTTACGAGAACCTGATCGGTTATGGCAAGATGGAAGTGGACGGGCATACCGTCCTGGACCCCAATGATCTGCGTGGGCACTTAGCCGAGAGCTGGACAACGTCCGAAGACGGCAAGACCTGGGTGTTCACGTTGAAAGAGGGCGTGATGAGCCCCTTTGGCAATGAGCTGAGCGCTGAGGATGTGGCGTGGGGTTGGAACAAGTCGTTCAACCAGAAGCGCACGGGTAATTTCATCGCCCGCGTTTCCAACGTCACAAGCGTCGAGGCGCTCTCGAAATACGAGGTACAATTTAACCTGTCCGCGCCCTCTGCGATCTTTCTCAGTGCGCTGACGCTGTATGTGCCTGGCATCTACGATACGACCGAGGTCAAGAAGCATATTACTGACGCAGACCCTTGGGCGCTGGAATGGATGCAGTCCAATACCGCAGGTTTCGGCGCCTACCATCTGGAATCACTGCGCCCTGACGATCAGGCGGTGTTTGTGGCCAACCCGAATTATTTCGGTGATAAGCCCTTTTATGACAAAGTCATCTATAAGGAAATTCCGTCTGAAGCGAGCCGCGTGACGCTGCTCAAGGCGGGACAGATCCAATGGATCGATCGCCCGTCCATCCAAAAAGTGGTAGACATGCAGGCTGACGGAAACGTCAAGGTGGAGCGTGCGACAAGCCGGTCGGTTGCGGCGGCCCGAATGAATCCGTCTTGCGACGTGTTTTCCGACGTACGGGTACGGCAGGCGTTCAACTACGGTGTCGACAAAGATGCGCTGAACACTGCTGTCTTTGCCGGTCAGGCCGATATCGCCAAATCCATCGTCTCGCCCATCATCGCGGGCAGCAATCAAGGTTATTTCCCCTACGATTATGACCCTGAAAAAGCCAAGGCGTTGCTGGCCGAAGCGGGCTATCCCGATGGCATCAAGGAACCTGTTGAACTGCTTTATTCTGATGCGTTCTGGCATCAAGAGCCGGTCGCGATTCAGGTCGCTGGGATGCTGAAAAAAATCGGTCTGAACGTTGTTGCTACCCGTGTCACATCATCGGAAATGCGCGCCCGCGCGGCGCCGGCAGTGCAGGATATGTGTTTCTTCACATGGGAAGATGGTCCGATCGTTCTGGATGCCGTCTATTCAATGTATCTGATGACCCATTCCAAAGGCGTATCAAACCGGGCCAAATACAAAAACAACGATCTCGATGCGCTGATCGATGCAGGCCGCCAAGAACTGGATACAGACAAGCGCATGTCGCTGATGAATGAGGCGCAAAAGCTTTGGGGAGCGGACGCGCCGTGGATTCTTGTCAGCTATCCCGCAACGTTCGAAGCGATGGCGCCCAATGTTTCAGGCTGGGTTTACTATCCTGACGAGCACGAGCGGTGGCGCGAACTGCGCGGCGACTAACCTGTGCAACAGCTGTTGGCGCTTCCTTTGGGTGGCGCCTGGCCTTCGTCCAACAAGAGGCTTAATCCTCCATGACTTTTCAAAGGTTTCTGTTACGCCGCGCACTGATGATCATACCGCTTATGATAGGGGTGGTGTTTATCACCTTCATGCTGGTCCGAATTGGCGGGCTTGATCCTGTCGGACGCCTGGCAGGTCCGACAGCCACACAAGCCGAGTTTGATTCAATCCGCAATAATCTAGGTCTGGATCAACCACTGTGGAAACAATTCTCCATCTATCTGGGTAATGTTGTACGGGGCGATCTGGGCGAAAGCTGGCTATCAAACCGGTCTGTGCTGACTGATATTAAAGAACGCGCGGTCATTTCTCTCGAATTATTGTTTTGGGGCGTCGGTATTGGCGCGTTGGTGGGTGTTCCGGTGGGGTTGCGGGCGGCGTTCAGACCAAACGGCCGTTTTGATCAATTCACCCGCGTGCTGTCATTGTTTGGGTTCTCTATCCCGACTTATTGGCTTGCTCTAGTAATGATATTTGTCTTTTTTTATCTTCTGGGCTGGTCTCCTCCGGCAATTGGGCGAATGAGCCTACTTGTGACGCCACCGGATATGATCACCGGATCGTATTTGATTGACGGTGTGCTCACCGCCCGATGGGATGCAGCGCAGTCCGCTGCCTCGCAACTGATTTTGCCGGTCATCTGTCTGGCCATCGTGTCAGCCGCGCCAATCATAAAACAGACCCGCGCCATCGCGATCGAAGTGCTGTCCTCTGATACGGTTCGCTATGCCCATGCCTGCGGATTGCCCGAACGCAACGTGCGCAAGCTTGTGCTGCGCAACAGCGCCGTGCCGATTCTGACCTATATCGGCACCGAAGTCACCGGTCTGGTCGGAACCATGTCGCTGATCGAATATGTGTTCGCATGGGGCGGGCTGGGGCAATATGGGCTCAACGCCATAATCAGTGGTGATTTCACCGCCGTACAGGGGTATGTTCTGGTGCTTGCAGTATTCTCAGTTCTGGTTTTCATCGTGATCGACTTTGTCGTGTATCTGATTGAACCCCGGTCGGAGTTGTCTTGATGAGTGATGCGACCCAGACAGAACTGGCAAATGCAAATCCGCTACCGGTACGCGCGCGTGTCTGGAACCGGTTTGCTGGAATATTCTGGCTTAGCCCGACAGGGGCCATCGGGCTTTTCATTATTCTGTTTTTTGCCCTTCTGGCGATTTTTTCTGCATGGCTCATTCCGCATGACCCGATCGCTGCCTATACCGATAAAGTATTGCACCCACCGTCAGCCGAGTTTTGGTTTGGCACAGATGGCAACGGCATGGATGTGTTCAGCCGTGTAATCTATGGTGCGAAATTCGGCTTTGGCATTGCCATTCCCGCAGTCATTCTGTCGCTGGTCATCGGCATTCCTGTCGGGCTGATTGCAGGTTATCGCGGCGGTCTCCTTGACGAAGTCTTGATGAGGTTCGTTGACGGGTTACGGGTTTTTCCATCGATAATTCTTGCACTTGCGGTGGTTGCGGCGACGGGTCAGTCTTTGCTCAACGTCATCCTTGTACTGGGTTTTCTGGACAGCCCGGTATTTGCGCGTGTCGTGCGGGCAGAGGTGCTTGGCCTGCGCTCGTCCAACTTTGTCGAAAGTGCGGTCGCAGCCGGAAACCCGACCTGGCGCATTCTGTTTGTGCACCTTTTGCCCAACGCCATTCAGGGGGCAATGGCCCAAACTGCAGTGCGCGCCGCTTGGGCTGTGCGCATCTCGGCCACGTTGGCATTTCTTGGTGTGGGCATTCAGGCACCAACCCCGGAATGGGGTGCTATGATCCGGCAGGGTGCGGAATACATGGTCTCAGGCCAATGGTGGGTAGCGCTGTATCCCGGCCTTGCCCTGATCCTGCTGGTCTTTGGTCTCAACCTTTTTGGTGACGGGCTTCAGGATCTGATGGACCCACGCAGGAGGTCCGCGAAATGACGCTACTCAAAGTTGAAGATCTACACACCCATTTCATCTCGCGCGATCTTGATAACCAGATATGCATCGCCAAAGCGCTGAATGGTGTATCGTTTTCACTCGAAGCGGGCCGTGTCCTTGGTATCGTTGGAGAAACTGGAGCCGGCAAGTCCCTGACTGCACAATCGATTGTTGGATTGCTACGTCCACCTGCGAAAATCGTCGCTGGATCTGTCAGGTTCGAGGGGCGCGAACTCACTGACATGCCTGACGCCGAGTTGAACCGCATTCGTGGTAATAACATCGCGATGGTCGTGCAGAACCCGCGCACCTCGCTTGATCCTCTGACGCGCGTGGGCGACCAGTTGGTGCGCCTACATCAAATCCACAGCGGCGGTCCCAAGACGGCGTCGCACAAACGCGCGCTTGAAATGATGGAGGCCGTAGGGCTTCCCGATCCCGAAAGCCGCGCCAAATCCTGGCCGCATGAATTGTCTGGTGGTATGGCGCAGAGGGTTCTTCTGGCGATGGCGCTGATGAACTCGCCCAAGCTGTTGATTGCGGACGAGCCGACAACCGGACTCGATGTCACGGTGCAGGCGCAGATCCTTGATTTGCTGCGAAGTCTGGTGGCGCGGTTTGACATGGCGACGTTGATCATCACGCATGATCTGGGCGTCGTCGCGCATTTTTGCAACGACATCGCAGTGATGTTTGGTGGGAGTATTGTGGAAACTGGCTCTGTGCGCGACGTCTTTGCCGCGCCCGCACATCCCTACACCCGCGATCTTATAGCAGCCACGCCCGAACGGTTCCAAATGGGGCGCGCGAAGGCGTTGGGCGGTCAACCGCCCGATCTTTATAATCTGCCGTCTGGCTGTGTGCTCCAATCTCGCTGCGCCTATGCCACTGAATTGTGCCAGACCACTGTGCGTAATGCTGAGGTGGCTGAGGGCCACTTTGCCCTTTGCCATTACGCGGGCAGGCTCGAAGAGCAACCGGCCGTGAAGATAAACGCATGACCCAGCCTGTCCTGAAAATTCGAAATCTCAGTAAGCGTTTTCCGGTCGGGGGGGGGCGCGTCGTCCATGCGGTCAATTGCGTTGACCTAAGCATCATGCCAGGTGAGACGTTAGGCATGGTAGGGGAATCGGGATCGGGAAAATCCACGCTTGGCCGGGTGATCCTGCGCCTGCTGGAACCGTCAGAAGGCTCCATTGAATTTGACGGGCAAGATATCACGCAACTGCCCAAGGGGCAGATTAGAAGGTTGCGCCGCGACATGCAGATGGTGTTTCAGGATCCATGGAGCGCGCTAAACCCACGCATGCGCATCCGTGATCTGATCGCAGAGCCGATCAAGCTGCACGTGGATCTGTCACGCTCGGAACGCGACGACCGCACCGAAGATCTGGCGCGGCGCGTCAACCTTGGGTCGACCTATCTGAACCGATACCCTGCGAACCTGTCGGGCGGGCAATTGCAACGTGCCTGTATCGCGCGCGCCATCGCCCCCGACCCCAAGCTGATCGTGCTGGACGAGCCGACAAGCTCGCTGGACCTGTCGGTGCGGGCAGGCATTCTGGAATTGTTGGCCGAAATCCGCGAAGAGACCAAGGCCGCGATGCTTTTCATCAGTCACGATCTGGGCACGGTGCGCATGATCAGTGACCGAATCGCCGTGCTTTATCTTGGCGAAGTGGTTGAGCAAGGCCAAACTGAGGCGCTGTTCGAAACCCCTGCGCATCCCTACACACAGGCGCTGTTGTCGGCTCATCTGCCCGCTGATCCGGCGTTCAAGGTCAGTCGCCTTGTCCTTGAAGGAGAGGTCCCGTCACCCATTGCTCTTCCGACGGGTTGCAAGTTCCACACCCGCTGCCCCGTTGCCATTGCGCGCTGCGCTCGCGAGGTGCCGCAGGCGATACAGGTGCCTTCGGGCCAACAAGCAGGCTGCCTGCGCATCCCTAATGGTGGCAACATTATTGAGAGGAAAGAAGACGTATGAGTGATTATCCCCTTCTTGGAAGCCCTCTGAAGCTGGGTTCAAAGACTGCAAGAAATCGTATTTGGATGACGGCCCATGCGACGCTTTTGGTCAAGGATCATCTTTTTACTGACCAGCATATTGCCTATTACACCGCCCGCGCCAAAGGTGGTGCGGCTATCATCACAATGGAGGCGATGGCATCGCACCCAACAACGCAGCCCTACAAAGGCAAGGCGTTTGCATTCGACCCGCGCATGATCCCGGAATATCAAAAGTTGGCTGATGCAGTGCATGTCTATGATACGCTGCTGTTGTCGCAGCCGTGGCATCGGGGGCGCCAGACAAATTCGGTGACCAACGGCCTACCGGTCTGGGCGCCCTCTGCCATCCCTTGTGGTGTCTACCGTGAGATGCCGCATGTTATGACGGCCAAGGATATTGGCGAGATTATCGAGGGCTATCGCTTATCAGCAAAGCACTCGCGCGAGGGTGGGCTAGACGGGGTCGAAGTGCATGGAATGTCGCACGGTTACTTACTCAACCAGTTTCTGTCGCCAGCCACGAACAACCGTACCGATGCGTATGGCGGTACGCTAGAGGATCGAATGCGAATCGTGATCGAGATACTCGAGGCCAGCCGTGCAGAGCTTGGCTCAGATATGATCATGGGCATGCGGCTTAATTCTGATGACGGGCACGAGGGCGGGCTTGGCCCGGATGAATGGGCCGATCTGGCAGCCCGTTTTGAAGCTACTGGTCTGATCGACTATATTTCGCTATCGCACGGGACATATATTAACCGGATGCTGATCTATCCAACCTCGCCTGAAAAACATGGCTTTCAGCTTGATGCGACAGCGACAATCAAGGCCAAGCTCAAAATTCCCGTGGTTGGCGTGGGTCGCATTGTCGACCCTGATGAGGCTGAGAGTTATCTTGCCGAAGGCAAGCTAGATTTCGTGGGCATGGCGCGCGCGCTGATCTCAGATGCGCGCTGGGGTGCTAAGGCTTTGTCAGGTGAGGCCAAAAAAATACGTCCCTGCGTCGGTGCTAATTGGTGTATGTCCACAATCTTTGCACAGTCGCCCATCGGCTGCATCCACAACCCATCCGCGGGCCGCGAGTTGGAGCTAGATGAAGAGGTGCTGGAACCTGCCAAAACGCCCAAAAAGGTTGCTGTTGTCGGTGGTGGCCCGGGCGGTATGCGCGCCGCATGGACACTGGCGCGGCGCGGCCATGTGGTGACGCTGTTTGAGGCAGGTAAACGTCTGGGTGGGCAAGTTCGTTGGTGGGCTAAGGCTGACAGCCGAACTGAACTGGTTGGTATCGTCGACTGGCTCGAGGCGCGGCTGGCTGAGGACGATGTGGA
>MDSY01065952.1_pt1 | contig 13406 bp, 15 predicted proteins | sample 811131 | NCBI WGS metagenome assembly MDSY01 (sample SAMN05326643, study PRJNA326480) | marine metagenome | isolation source: seawater | place: Atlantic Ocean: South West | collected 2010
AGGAATCTAACCCTCTCGTACCAGTTCGACGAATGACGAGCAGGATTTTGATATCCAAAGTATTGAAGTTATCAGCCGGGTCCGACCCAATATGGACTGGGTAGAAACAAAAACTCCCAGTGCTGGCACCAAAATGCTGTATCCAATGGCTTGGTCTATATTACCAATTGTTGCAGGAATTTTGGTAATGATAAAGCTCGATACGATATATTCCAGTATATTGCTGGCATTTGGTATGTTTCTATCCATGGCGGCTGTTTGGCTTGGCACGACTGTTGTTCCAGGTCGTGTAGATATGCTGGTGCTGCTAGTAACTCCTATCTGCGCATTAGCTCTTCTATTCCAACCTCCAGAAATTGTTCAGGCTACGGTATGCATTGGCGTCTGGATTTGGAACTACCGAACGGCATCTTTCCTCTCATCGGTGTCCGGTAAGGCATATCGTTATGAGTGGGATATAAATTGTGAACTGCCAGAGATTCCTGGTGCAATATATTTTCAAAAAAAATGGTCAGAGAAACCTCTTATTCGAATTGATAATAACATCATACGTGGCGTGAGAGAGGACAATCGCTACATGTTGGAGGCTGACAGACCGGTTGAGATCACTTCTAGTTTGGATACTAGAGATTAGCCGAAATCTGTTCATATAACCCTGGGTACTACCCAATCTAATTTTGCGGTATCTCGCATGTATCTATTTCAACTTAATTTTACCTAAGCAGTTACGGAAACAGTCTTCGAGTTCTGTGTGAGTGAACTTAAATCCAGATTCCAGTAATCTACTAGGACGGACGTCTTGACCTTCTAGAACGAGTTTCTTTCCCATTTCCCCATACATTAACTTGAGAACAAATCCCGGTAATGGAACAAATGCAGGCCTTCTTAATACCTTACCTAGGACTTTCATGAACTGTTTTTGTGACACAGGTTTGGGAGCCGTGAGGTTATATGCTCCGTTGCATGATTCTTCCATCATCAAATGATGAATTGCATATATCTCGTCATCAAGGGATATCCAAGATTGCATCTGCTTTCCTCCTCCAACAGGACCACCAGCACCCATCATTGCAGGAAGTAATAACTTTGCAAGAGCACCACCAAATGGAGAGACAACGATACCTGTTCTCATGTGAATTACATTAACTCCGGATTCTGATGCTGCCGAGGTGGAATTTTCCCATTCTTGGCAAATTGTGGATAAGAAATCGTCTATTGGTTCTGACGTTTCATCTATCACTTCTGTTCCTCTATTTCCATAGAATCCGACTGCAGATGCGCACAGCAATTTTTTTGGAGGATTTTCTAAATTACTAATTATTTTGGATAGGTTGGTCGTTGGTATTACTCTACTATCTCTAATTAGTTTCTTTCGTTTTTTGGACCAGCGTTTATCTCCTATACCCGCACCAGCAAGATGTATAATTGAATCAAATCCTTCCATATCTCCTTTGATAATATCGCCAGTTATATCATCCCAAATCACAACTTTATCTGAGTTAACGTCAGGAGGTAACCTCGTTTTAGGCCGTAACAGTCTGTATACTTCGTGTCCTCCAGCTTCCAAGAATGCGCACAACTGCAATCCTATCATGCCAGTAGAACCGCTAACTAGGACCTTCTGTCTTGGCTTATTTTCGTATTGTGAGATTCTATCTAGGTCTTTTGTGACTCGTGTTGATCGGTAATGGAACATTTGTCGCATTCTCGGAAGAACAGTGAAACCTGCACTCCATCCCGTGAATATATGGAAAGGTAGACGATAATTTACTGTATCAGAAACTACTGTTTCATTGTCTGATTTTGGGATGAATTCATGTTGATGGTCCCAAGCACCAAATGGACCTTTCACCATTGTGTCGGCAAAGGATTCTCCAGGTTTGACACTGTGATGTCTTGCAATCCATTTCTGTTTGACAGGTCCTAGACTTACTTTGAAAATCGTCTCTTCTCCATCCCTAAGTGCGCCTGCTTGTATTGGAGAAATTCCTTCCCATTCGGGCATTATTCTTCTGAATGCACCGGGGCTGTCATACCATTTCCAAATCTCTTCTTGTGTAGCATTGTGCGTGTATTCATGCTTGAAGGTTGGAATCTTAATTCCTCCTTTCGTAGCTTATATTGGATTGGTTAGCGGCAACGTTGGAGAAAAGCGTTTGTTGCTTTGATGGGGAATGTGAGTATGTTTCGATATACTTCTTAGTGCGATATTTTCGCTTTGTTGAGTCAGTGGTCATACAGCGTATTTTACCATATACTGGTCTTTCTGTCCAGCCTCTATCGAATTTACCTAACACCCATCCTATTCCGGTGTATGTATTAGGGTCCCTACCGTCTAGTGCCCATTTATCGTTTAACGCAACCATGTATTCCATAGCAATTTTTGGAGAAGGTGTCCATTCGAGGATTTTTTTGCCCCACAACATTCGAAGGTAATTGTGAATCATCCCATCGGTTCTAAGTTGTCTTTGGGCAGCATTCCATAGTTCATCATGTGTTTGAGCGTTTTCAAATTCTTCAAAAGAATAAATGTATGGTCGTTCATCATCCTCATGCTCAGCTAGGGTCTTTTGGGCCCATTCAGGAATTGATTCAAACTTGTGATGGTTTTCGACAGTAGCACAATGTATGAATCCTAAGTCTCTCCATGTGATTATTTGGTCTAGGAATGATTCAACATCACTGGGAAGGCCCCACCAACCAGATCTTCGGCCGTCGTTGGGAGGTGTTATCTTAGAAATGTCCCAATTGTGTTTCACAAAGATATCTGACAGAATTTGATGCGGGCTGATATGTCCGAAATGGATGTATGGTGACAAGCCACTTGAACCGTTAAGCTCTGGTTGATTGCGGTTTTCCGAGTAGTCTCCCAGCCTTTCGCCCAAGAACTCCTTCCAGCGGGTATTAGCGGCTTTAGAGCCCCCGCTCACGTGCTGCACAGGTGGAACTGTGTGATCTATAACCAGAACTGATAACGCCTCAAGTCCCACATCTTTGACCTCGCAAATTCGCCAAATGAATTCATATGGGGTAATCGGAGTATTACTCTCTTGGAATATTTTCTCGACTTTTTCGATCGAGTAGGGGAGGAGGTTCTCTGCAATCTTGATTGGATTTTCTAATGGGAATTCTGACATGTGTTGAATAATGGACTTGTGGAGATGCCTACGAAGTGAATATGCAGTTGTAAATTGGCGACCTGGTCTAATTGAGATGAATCCATTTGAATCAACACAATGAACTTCACATTTATTTAGAGCAACAGAAATTTCCATGACCTTTCTAGGGTGATAAACTGGGAAGTCATCTATCACCAGTAAAGCAGCATACTCAAGCCATTTTTCTAGCAAACCTCTTGCTTCATTTGGTTTCGTTTCCACATATGGTATGTAGGTTATTGGCGAATCTTCAAAGGATTTCTTGTTGTCCATCATGCCTTGTATGACGAACGTGTGGGACCTGTCATTGGCCCATCTGTGTGCAATTGCAAGAGGTTCTACGACAACCAGCGGTAATGACAGTTCGACAGCTTTATTGACTGCGTGCTCAAGGCTGTGATTCCAATTTGCTCGCCTTGCGGATATCATCCAGTAGACTACACAATCACCAGAACCTTGTCCTTGGTTGAAAACTCGTAGTCTATTTTCTGGAATCAATTAATCACCTGCTTGAAAATTCCGATTGCTTGTTGACACTGTATACGTTGTATGGTTCGTTATACTTAGATAGGGGTCTGGATGGTTGTATCGACTTCCTGCTGCCGCTTAGTGCATCTATTGCAAGATTGTGCATAGTGTCAGATACCCATTCTAGGGTCTTGAGTTGCTCAAGATTTGCCCACATTACATCTTTAATTTCATTTTGATCAAAGTCGTAGGAGTTGGAGTTTATTTTTACATCGTAGCAGAGGAAAACGGCTGGCTTGTCGTCGTATAGTGTAGAGCGAACAGCAGAGAGGCCAATTATCGCTCCATTAGCTCCGGTTTCCTCGTTTAATTCTCTGAGCACAGCTGCTTCGGGGCTCTCTCCTTTATCTACGCTACCTTTGGGGAATCCCCACCTGTTTCGGTGCGATCCTCTGGCCTCTTTTACCAAGAGAATTTTGTTATCTTCAATGGCCCTAGCTGCAACACCTAAATCACAGACTACGCCACCCATGTAAAATACATCACTCAATGGTGTATATAATGGGCCGTTTCTACCCTACTTGCGTTAGAACACGTTATTATAACTGATGAGAAAATTTCATTTGGTATGCTCAGCAAAAAGCGAGAGACTAGCATCGTTGAAGCAGATGCGTTAATGCCCACAAAATTTGGAACGTTCAGAATTAGAGCTTTCATAGACCGAGAAAACGGCAAGGAACATGCCTTGTTGTATCTAAAAAATCCTGACATAACACCACTTGTCAGAGTTCACTCAGAGTGCCTAACTGGCGATGCCTTTGGTAGTTTGAGATGCGACTGTGGACCACAACTAGAAACCTCCATGAAAGAAATACAAGAACATGGATCTGGAGCGATAGTTTACCTCAAGCAGGAGGGCCGTGGAATAGGCCTCTATGCAAAAATGCAAGCATATGCACTACAAGACAAAGGGCTTGACACACTGGATGCCAACCTTGAGTTGGGTCTTCCAGCAGATGCCAGAACATATGACATTGCAGCAGAGATGCTGAAGACAATTGGCTATGAGGAATTGTATCTAATGACAAACAATCCAGAGAAGAGAAAGCAGTTAATCGAGAATGGAATAAATGTAAAATCTCGAATCCCTATTGTTATCATACCAAGTGAACACAATCGTTCATATCTTAGAACAAAAGCGGCTAGAATGGGACACCTACTGAGGGTCTAGATGGCGATAAACATGTCAAACAGTATAATCGGACAAAACGCACCAGATTTCGTATTGCAATCCGATGATGGAAGTATGTTCGATAGTGCTACCTTGCACGGCGAATGGCGAGTTATTTTCTTCTACTCAAGAAATAACTCTCCTACTTGTAAGAGGGGTTGCCTTACCTTCAAAGAGCAATACGAGTTATTCAAATCCTCAGGGTGCTCAATTATAGGAATTGGTCCTGGAACTTATGAAAAGCTCAAAGATTTCAAGTCAACAATTGGTGATCTGCCATTTCCGTTATTAGCTGACGTCGACAGGAAGGTCGGTATATCATACAATATACCTATGCATCTAGGACAGTTTCCTACAAAATCATCCTTTGTTGTTGGGCCAGATAACAAAGTCAGATACGTGTATGATTGGTTGTTCAGACCTAGGCGCCACGTGGCAAAGATTTTGTCTGCTATATCTAGCGTTTCTGGGGGAGAGTGAATGTGGGAAGAACTTCTTATCGAATCAGGGTTAAACCAACGAGAAGTCCAATCGATAATGATTCTAGGTTCGAATCCCAAAATGAAAGCCTCTGAACTGGCAAAGGAACTGAATACCACAAGGCTCGATGCTTACAACAGTCTGTCTAGATTGCAAGAAATGGGTATCGTAACAGTCACTGCTGATAGGCCCATGCTGTTCTCAAGCCTTGATGTTCATCAAGCAATTGAGCACATCATTGGAATGAGAAAGCAACAGTTGGGTCAGTTACAAGAAGGATATGAAGAATTATCTAAGAATGTTACAGCAAAAAAGGTCGATAAATCTACCAAGAATAAAGGTGTAGATGATCCAAGGTTTGCAGTGTTAAAAGAAAGAACTCACATTTACAGCCGATTGAAAATGATGGCTGAAGAAGCTGATGAAAGGCTAATTTTATTGTTAGGTCAATATGGTATTCTCCATTTATGTAGGAATCCAGATGCCCTCGAAGCAGTTAATACCGCAGCATTACGTGGAGTTGTAATCCAAATTATCACGCACTTGGATAGTAGAACAATTCGTTTCTTTAACGAGTTGCATGACTCAATTGAAGTAAGGCATTCCAACGAACTAGAATCTCTTGGATTCGTTAGAGATAATAACGAAGTTGTCCAGTATTTGAATATTGAAGATAACCCTGTTGGTAGAGGTAAAGATGACGCTGCATTGACAATTGAATCTGTCCCATTTGCAGAATCACATCTGAATTTGATTGATACAATCTGGGAAAATGCTGTTCACTTTGAAACAGCTGTCGCAAGATATACAGATAATCAAATCAATGACCCTCTGAAGTTAACTATTGGAGAAGGGTCGTTCTTGAAAAACATAACTTCAGCATTAGGTATAGATGAATTACCAGATGAAGACACTCCATTCGATCCAGAAGCCTTTTTTGCTGCTGGTAATGAAGTAAATGAAGCTAGAAGGAAGTTAACTGAAGGCAAACTATCCAACCTGAAAGTGTTGGGTATAGATATCGGTTTGATGTTGAGACAAATAGGAAACCGAGTTGGTCAAGAAATTGCTTTCTCGCTGAGAGGCATTGAGCACGATATAGAATTCTTAGATGAAATGATGGATTGGTGGGAATATGCTGGGCTTGGCAATTTGGAATACGATGTCGATCCCTCGTTCCACGTTCGTGTAGGATTACACCACCCCCCAGTTGATGACCCTGATGCATTACCGATGTGGGAAATGGATGATGGAATAATTGAAGGGGCCTTGTCAAATAGATTTGCCAAGGATTCGAATATAGTAATTCAGAGAGTTCCAGCCGGAGATGAATCTGGTGATTTGTGGCATTACATCATACACAGGCACAACAGTGACACTCTAGAACTGTCGGATTAAAGAAATTAAACGTAGATTAAAATACTGTCCTAAGGAGATAAAAATATGCGTCTGACAACTATGCTAAGTTTCGCTCGGGAACTCAGGGGTAACAAACCTGTTGACATAGATAAAATCCAATCAATGGGATTACTCGCAGTAAAGATTGGTCAGATTTGTGCGCTACGACCTGACTTACTAAATCCTGATAGGTGTATTCAATTACAAGAATTGTATAGCCGAGCCCCAACGATACCAAAAGAAAATTTTGATCGTTTACTAGCAAAATATACTGATGAAAATTTTAGAAGCAATTTCAAGTATATCGACTCTGAACCATTTGCTGCAGCTAGTATTGGACAAATACACAGAGCTGAACTGCTAGATGGAACAAAGGTTGTTATCAAGATAATTAAGGCGGATTTTGAAAAATCATTCAGAAGGGATGTGAAGCGAATGAAGCGCTGGGTTCGAATGGGATTATTCTTCAATCCTAAGTTAAAGAAAGTAGGTAATCCAATTGGACTACTTTCGCACATTGAAGATTATACGCTTAGGGAACTTAACTTGCTCAATGAAATAGAAGGCAAAAAGTCTCTAATGGAACTTGCAGATAGATACTCTGACAAATTCCCAATGCCTAAGCTAAAGTTCCCAAAAATTTGGGAAGAATTGTCAAACAGCCAGGTCCTAGTTATGGAGGAAATAACCTCTCCAACCCTAGAATCTCACCTGAATGCTAACACTTTAGATTGGGATGACTTACTGCAGTTATTCAGGATACATGGAGCATTCATGTTCGGAATGGGTGTTTTCCATGGCGACTTACACCCAGGAAATGCAATGATGAACGAAAACAAAGAATTCATTTTTATCGATACCGGTGCTATTTGTGTTGCACCTGAACACGTAAGAAAAGCGCTATTTGGCTTCTTTTATTTCCTAGCCAAGGGAGAGTTAAAGAACGCCTTTGATGCAATGCTAACTATGGCGGATGAGGCACCCACTGGTGAAACATTAGAGACATATTATTCATCGATGTTTGAATTATATGATGGGTTTGTTGGAACATCAGTAAGCGAGGTATCTCTAACAGAGCAAATGATGAAGACCGTTAAGGCAGCAGTTCTAGCGGGATGCTCTTTTGGTGACGATGCCTTCCCAATCATTAGATCACTCATGTATATGGACGGAATGGTGCTAAAGGGCCACCCTTCAGTTGATTTAATCTCATCAATGGGTCCATATCTAGATGAGTTTGCAACACTAATAGACCCAGCGACTTTGCTAAAGAGAATACCTTTGTCTCAGAGGTCTATACTGAATAAAAACCGCTCTTTAATAAGTAAAACAACGGCGTGAAAATTATGGATAACGGAAATCAACCATCAGTGGCTATAATAGGTGCTGGACCTGGAGGTCTAGCATCTGCTCTACTGCTTGCAAAATCAGGTGTAAAGGTTACAGTATTCGAGAGATCAAGTAGAGTTGGGGGCAGGAACAAGGTATTCGAGAGGGATGGTTTCAAATTCGACCTTGGACCAACGTTTTTCCACTATCCTGAGGTCATTGAAGACATTTTCCAAGCAATCGGACTAGACGCCCATGAAGAACTAAATCTGCAAAAGCTAGATATCAACTATCGATTGATTTTTGGCCAAGGTGGAGTCTTGGACTGCACTAGCAATATAGACCAGATGTGCGAGAGAATTGCTGAGTTGTCAGGAGAGAAGAATGCTGAGGGCTTTAGAAAATATCTCGCCGACAACAGCATGAAATTAGAGAAATCAAAGCAGTGTCTTCAAGAGCCATGGTTTGGAGCTACCGACTTGTTATCATCAAGGGCAGCCAGGGTTGCTGGCGTTCTAAGGCCACACAGGTCTGTCGCAAAGGATTTGATGAAGATATTTGACGATGAAAGACTTATGCTAGCAATGTCATTCCAAACAAAATACCTAGGAATGTCTCCGTTTAATTGCCCCTCTTTGTTCACTATGCTTGCTTATCTTGAATACGAGTATGGAATATTCCATCCAATGGGCGGTCTTGGCAGTGTGTCTGAGAGAATGGGTGAGATTGCGAAAGATCTCGGTGTTGAGTTCAGAATGGACGAAGCAGTAACAGAAGTAATCATGGACAAAAAAACAATCAAAGGTGTAGTAACTGAAAACGGCGAATTTTATGCAGACAAGGTTGTTATGAATGCTGATTTTGCTCAAGGCATGACATCACTTTTCCCTGACAATGTCAGACGCAAGTGGTCGAACAAGAAGATCGACAAAAAGAAGTATTCCTGTTCAACTTTCATGCTTTACCTCGGAGTTAACAAAACATTCGATGATTTGCCGCACCACCAAATATATGCTTCAAAGGATTACGTTTCAAATTTAGAAGACATTGAGAAACATCACCGCCTTACATGGGATGACCCATCAGTGTATGTTCAAAATGCATGTGTGACAGATCCTGGTATGGCACCAGAGGGGTGCTCCACAGTCTACGCACTAGTCCCTGTATCTCACATACATGAGAATATTAACTGGGATGATGAAAAAGACCCATTCCGCAACAGAATAATAGATCAAATTGAAACAAAATTAGGATTTGAAGGCTTGCGAGAGAGTATTGTCTCTGAGTTAGTTATCACACCAGAAGACTGGGGTGACCACTGTTACAGAGGCGCAGTTTTCAATCTAGCTCACGGTCTAGATCAAATGCTTTGGAAGAGGCCCAAAAACGAATTCGATGAAATCAAGAACCTATACCTTGTTGGCGGAGGAACACACCCAGGTAGTGGTCTTCCGGTAATTTATGAATCTGCAAGAATTAGTTCAAAATTACTTCTAGATAGCCTTGGTATTAGACCAGACTGGAATGGTGTTGATACATGGTTCAAGAGTCGCAAGCGCAGGAGCAAATCTAACATGCAGGCTGCAACTCAAAAATCCGAAATAACCCCAACTAATCCAACACAAATTTGAGGAATGAACATGAAAACCGCTGTATTGGACAATGCCTACGAACATTGTCAAGTTGTTTGCAAAAATGCATCTACAACATTTTACAGTTCATTCTCAGCCCTTGAAAACGAGAAAAGAAAAGCAGTCCACGCCGTATACGCATTATGTCGTTGGGTAGATGACATAGTTGATGGCGATGAAATACCAAACGTAGAAATCACCGATGAATTGCTTGAACAAGCCACAAGCAGAGACAAGCTCCTTCGAGAAATTCATCAAGGTCGTGAGCCATCAAACAACGAAGAAATTCATCTTCAAAGATTAATGGCACTAGTCTCCATAAGGAATAATCTAGAGCGTGCAAGTAAAGGCGAGATAAGTGAAAATGATGACCCGCTTTTTATCGCATTGCAAGATGTTTTTCAGAGGTATTCTATCAGGCTTCAAGACTTTGAAACTGTGATTCATGGTATGGAAGATGACTTATTCCCAGTTATGTGCAACACTTGGGATGAACTGAGATCTTACTGTTACAAGGTTGCATCAGCAGTTGGCTTAATTCTAATCGAGATATATGGTTATGATGACAGAGCCGCAAGACTGCATGCAATCGATTTGGGTATCCACATGCAACTCATAAACGTGCTCAGAGATGTTAGTGAGGATTACGAAAGAGGCCGTATTTATCTCCCAAGAGAAGTTATGGCTTCCCACAATATTGACGTTGAACTACTAACAAACCCCAATTTAGTTCAGACACACTCATGGCGATGTTTCATGAATGAATATCTGGATGTTGTAAGACGTCATCGTGAATCAGCACTACACCTGTTTGACTATCTAGATGCAAAATCCAAGGTTCAGCCTAGAATAATGTTGGATGCTTACACAAAGATATTCAATGAAATTACCAGAAGGGCAGGTGATGTTTTCACAGCACCAGTCAAGCTTTCTTTGGCAAGCAAAGCGTCTTTGTTTATGCGAATAAGTTACTTGAAGCTACGAGCAAAATTATCTCTAAAGCGAGGTCATTGAAATGAAATGCAATATCGACGCTAAAGGAAAAGCAGTCCGATTCAAGCTAGGCCTACTTGCAGTAGCAGGTGCGTTGTTTGGCTCAATCATGATATTGTCCGGTATACTAGATGATCCTTTATTCTGGTATCCAACCGCTGGAACTGCAGCGGGTGGGCTTCTTGCCCTGTTTGAGGCTAGAACAGGCTGGTGTGTGGTCAGAGCGATGGGATTCAAAACGCCGTTGTGATGCCTCAATTTACTTGATGCTTGCAACACGTTGTTACCACAATTAGAAATTCATTCCCATTCGATGGTTCCTGGTGGTTTGTGAGTTATGTCATAGACAACTCTGTTCACCGCACCCTTTACTGTGTTAGTAATTCTTGTACTGATTTTCGCCAATACATCGTGTGGTATCGTGGAATATCTGGCAGACATACCATCCATTGATTGCACGGCTCTAACAACAACAGTCTCACCATAAGCGCGAACATCACCATGGACTCCAACTGACCTAACCGGCAGTAAAGCGGCAAAATACTGCCAAGGAATGTCCATTTTTCCTTCCTCAGCAGCTTTCTCTAACTCTTCTTCAACGATAGCACATGCTTCTCTAACAACGTGAACTCTTTCTTTTGTTAGTGGGCCTAAACACCTAACTGCAAGTCCAGGTCCAGGGAAAGGTTGTCTCTCAGCAACTCTAATTTTGAGATATCTGGCTAATTCTCTAACTTCATCCTTGTACAAATCACGCAACGGCTCTACAACTTCTAATGTCATGTCCTCTGGCAGGCCACCAACGTTGTGATGACTTTTGATTGTGTCACGAACTCCTCCACCTGATTCAATCCAATCGGGAGCGATAGTTCCCTGAACCAGATATTTTGCGCCAACTTTCGCCTGTTCTTCCTCAAATATTCGAATGAATAACTCTCCGATAATTTTGCGCTTTTCTTCCGGCTCTGTAACTCCATCCAGCGCCTCAAAGTATCTGTCTTCAGCAAATACTGTTGTGAGATTTAGACCATGATCTGCGAGCATTTCTTGGATTTCCTCAGTTTCATTTTTCCTCATTAAACCCGTATCAACATACACACAGTGTAGTAGATTACCGATTGCTTGGTTTGCAATAACCGCAGCAACAGTGGAGTCAACCCCTCCGCTACATGCTATGATTGCAACATCATCAATCTCATCTTTCATCTTCTGAGCAGACTCAGTGACGAAAGATGAAACATCAAACATCATGCATCCCTTCCGTTAACCTCAGCATCCATTTTCTTGACGCGAGCAACTTGGTCGAGTTTGTTTTGTTTTAGTGCAGCGGCATAATCATCGTTAGCAAGTGCTAGCATCTGCACAGCTAAGTATCCAGCATTATCACCACGATCTACACCAACAGTTGCTGCTGGAACTCCCGGTGGAAGTTGAACGATTGAAAGAAGGCTGTCGTAAGGAACTCTTCCGCCGCATGGGACACCGATAACGGGTTTTGTTGTCAAAGCGGCAACAGCACCAGGTAAAGCAGCGGCTAAACCAGCCATTGCGATGAATATCGAGCATCCATCTGCTTCAGCATCGTGTATGATCTGCTCAACAAATGCAGGTGAGCGGTGTGCACTTGCTACACGTAGTTGGTAAGGAACATCAAACTGTTCTAGAATTTTGGTGCATTTTTCTGCGACTGGCATGTCAGACTTGGAACCTAGTAATATCGTCACGTCCATAACTCTATGGCAAGCTAGACAGTTCTTCAAATTAGCGCGTTACACCTTATTGTCATTAATTAAAAATTGAGTTCATTTTTTGTTTATTTGATTAGCTAATGTTGTTAAGTTGCTATTTCTAATTTCTATATCCTTGTCCAAGTAATCTGAAAGACTCTTGGAATCGTCATATATCATTTTCAATCCTATTAATTGGGCAGAGAGGGTTATTACAGAAAACCAAAAGACAATCTTATTCATAGTCTCTAGATTTTCTACTGTCTGTTGCATATCTTCCATGGTTTCTGCAGTATCGCTTGATGATGAAGGTGCACTAAATAACACTACTAATAATTGGATTGACAGGGTTATAATAATTAAAGTCAAACCTGCAAGAGTTTTCTGTCCATAGGGGTTTGATTCTGATGCCACTACGCTGATTTTTCTTCGTGTTACTCCCGAATTGTTTTCTTCAGTTGCAATTTTTGTTGATGGATTATTTTGAGTAAAATCTGGTTGTTTATACTGAAAATTAATCCCTTGTGTTGCATACCAGTCCCTATCCGACATACCACGTGTTTGGGACATTAGGATTTGAATAATTACCATACAAGGTATTAATTTCTTGGCTATCAGCAATATTTTGACAATCACCACACAAATTGATTTTCGAGATTATTTGATGTGATTTTATGGAGGATATTTGGTGGATTTTATGCATATTTGGTGCTTTTGCACTTGGATATCTTTTCAATGATTTACTCGAATTATTATTTAACTCCAGGCGAGTCACACAAGAAGAGTATGAAAACGAACAAATTAGAAGACTTGAAGCTTCTAAAAAACTAAGAGAAATTGAAAAAGAACACAGGTGAATGTTGTGAATGACATACATTGGTCTCGGTATTTACGTTAGAAATGCTTGGAAAACCGGAGATTAAATTATAATCTCTATTTCAGATTAGACATTAATGGCAGACAGTGATGAACGCTCAGTTTGGTTCAACGG
>MDSY01071685.1_pt1 | contig 13405 bp, 11 predicted proteins | sample 811131 | NCBI WGS metagenome assembly MDSY01 (sample SAMN05326643, study PRJNA326480) | marine metagenome | isolation source: seawater | place: Atlantic Ocean: South West | collected 2010
AATTTATATATTTTTTTGTGTAAGCAATATTTCTTGCAATATTCTACTTTCATTTTTTTTATATCTTTTTTTATTTATCTCCAATTGTTTTTCAAAATAATCAATAAAACCAAAACCAGACAAACAAATTAGCTCATTAATTGTATAAAAATTTTTCTTTTTAATATAATAACATTCTGCTTGAAACAACTCATTTTTAGCAAGTTTGTATTCATAATCAAAAATTTTAGTCTTTTTGGTTTTATTAAATATTTTTTTTTCTTTGCTGTCATAAGATCCATAACTTGGTATTAGTGTGTTTAAAAAATATTTTTTAGAATTAATTAATTCATTTATTTCAGAAAAGGTTTCATCAAAAAATGGATTATTCATATTTGTTTCAATTTGAATTATCAATGGATTTGAGTGTTGGAGCACAGATTTAATTACTTTTTTTTCATACCCCTCAACATCAATTTTAATTATATCAGGTTTTTTTAATCTAAATTTTTTTACTAAGTCTGAAAAACTATAGGTTTTTAATTTAATTGAATTTTTAATGTAAAATTTTTTTTTAAGTGGTTGATTTTTTTTCATGTCAACAAAAGTAGACCCTGTTGATCTATGAGCTTCAAAATAATCTATAAATTTTGTCTTATCACTTATTCCGAATTTAATAGGGATTAAATCATTTATATTTTTAAAATATTTTAATAGTCGATTATAAGTATATTGTATATTTTTATTAGGGTCGACTAATACTATTTTTGAAATTCCATTAAAATTTAATATTTCAGGTAGAATCCTTTGTCCCGCCCCAATATCATATATAAAAATTTCATTTTTATAAATTTTCTTATAAAGACGCACCAATTTGTAACTTTTGTTCAAGTAATGATAAAACTTAATCTTATTTATAATTTTATTAAAGAATGAATACATTTTAATATCTGATATCACTTTTATTTAACATATTTGATAGTAAATTTCTTAAAATTATTATACAAGCGCGATTATAATTAAATTTAAATTAATTTTAATGAAATATCTTGTCAATAAACCAAATTTATCATCTCTTGAAAAAAAGTATGTTAATCAAGCACTTAACACAACTTGGCTATCAGCCAATGGCGAGAATACAAAAGTCTTTCAAAATAAGTTTTCAAAATTTTTAGGTATAAAAAATTCTTTAGCTGTTCAAAGTGGTACAGCTGCTTTACATTTGGCACTTAAATCTTTAGGGGTTGGGAGTGACGACAAGGTAATCATTCCTAATTATACCTGTGTATCTAATCTTTCAGCAGCTTCTCAATGTAATGCAAAAGCTATTTTAGTAGATGTAGAAAATGAAACACTAGGACTCGATTATGAATTAGTTAAAATTGCGATTAAAAAATACAAACCCAAGGTATTACAGTTAGTGCATGTTTATGGTTTTCCTGCACGAGATACACTTAAAATAATTAAATTATGCAAAAAATCTAATATTCATGTTATTGAGGACACTAGCGAAGCACTTGGTGCTACAATTAAAAAAAAAAAAGTTGGAAATTTTGGTTCTATTAACGTCACTTCAATTAGATCAGAAAAAATGATAGGTGTTGGTGAGGGGGCAGTGATTTCAAGTAATAATAACAAAATTTTTCAGAAAATAGAATTACTGGCTTCTAGAAACGCTCCATTTCGAACAAGAAAAGACCCTTACTGGAAAAAATATTATGTAAATGGTGAGGGATACAATTATCTCATGCCTCATTTATTAGGATCTGTTGCAAGAGCACAAATAGAAAGATTTTCAAACGTATTGTTAAAAAAAAAAATTAATGTTGGAAAACTTTATTTAAAATATTTTAAGATTAATCATGTCAAATTCTGTCAAAAAAAAGCCTATAAATCTTCTCCTGTTTATTGGTTAAATTCTATTTATTTTAAAAATTTAAATAAAGATAAAATCCAAAAACTTGGTGAGCATTTAATGAATTGCGGTATTGAGGTGAGATCTGGATTTTGGCCATTAAACGAATTTAAATCTTTCAAATCTTCATATGTTACAAAATCAAATATAAGTAAGGAAATTTTTAATAAAACTCTTGTTTTGCCATCTTCGTATGATTTAAAAATTAAAGATATTCTATTTATAAAAGAAAAGATTGAAAGTTTTCTTAGTAAACAGTTATAGATTTTTTTATAATTGCTATTTGCTAGCTGAACAGATAATTAAATTTATTAAAATTTCTTACATATTGCAAGAAGACCATTGATCGTTCTTTATTTTTTTTTTTAAAAACTGTTCTTTTGTGCATCCCATTTGTAAATGCTAAATATAATGTATTTTCTTTAGTTGTAATTGTTTCTGTTTGATTAATTAATGGTCTACTATGTTCGTCTGTTTCATCGTAATTTTTTCCTTTAATAAAGTAATTAATATAATTTTCATTAATTTTATGACTACCTACGCTGTATTGAAATGGTCCACTATCTTCATCTATCGAAGTTGGAGTATAAAATATTTTAAAATGAGGCACGAAGCGATCTGTATGAAGGTATGTAGCACCTCTTGTTTTTTCCTCTAGATCTTCTGTTAAGTTTAGATAATGAAATTCTACAGTTGGATTGACTGTTTTTCCATAAATTTCTCTAGAAGCAATTTTGCTGTATCTATTTAAATATGGAAATTCAGTAATATCAATTTCAGCCGCTAATTCATTTGCTTTTGAAAAAAAATTTGGGTTTTTGGGTTTTGTATTCCAATTTTTTTCATATTCATTTTTACTTTTCAAGTCATTAAAATGATCTAAAATAGATATCCATTCATTTTTTGGAAGGGCATCTTCAATTACAACCACACCATTATCAGCAAGTACATCAAACATGTTTTCACTTATCTTAAAATCAGAGGTATTTTTAAATCTAATATTTGAATTATTATTTTTGTTAGATTGGTTTTGTTCAAAAAAATATTTTTGAAATGATTTAATTTTAGCGGCTCTGTTAATCCAAAATTTAATATGTTTTTTTCTTTTAATTTGATCTAAATTATTTTGAATGAATTCAAGTCCAGGAGTTCTTAAAATTTTATTATTAATATATCTAATAATTTTATTTACTATTTTCATTTTTTTAATTCATTCTATTAAATAATTTTTCAGGTAAATTTTTTATATCAACTTTTTTTATCTTTCTAAATTTTAAAAAGATTTCTTTTAAATTACCAAGGTATTTATCTAATATTTTCTGATCATGAGCTAACGATAAATAAACTGTATCTGTAGCTAAAAAATTTTTTTTTAACATTTCTTTTGTTATAAACATTCTAAAAGCTTGTTGTGTATTTTCATTTGTATTTTTTAGTTTGAATGAAGGCATCGAATCCAGTCCACTTAAAATAATTTTTAAACCAGTCTCATTTGAAATTTTAATTATTCTTTTTTTCAATTTAATTCCTATATTTTTAATCTTATTTGCAGAATCTAATCTTTTCATTTCTTTAATAGTTGCGATAGCTGCATTTGTGCCAATTCTTTCTGACCAGAATGTGCTGCTTAAAAAAGTTTTTTCCGCATTTTGCATAATTCTCTTTTTTCCTAAAATTGACGTAATTGGATATCCATTTCCTAGAGCTTTTCCATAAATTACCATATCTGGTTCAACACCATATTCTTTATGCAATCCTCCATATGTCTGTCTAAATCCTGTAGTACATTCGTCAAAAATCAAAATTATATTATTTTTGTTTGCTAAGTCTCTTACTTTTTTTAAAAAATTATTTTTTGGTTTTATATTTCTTTCAACTTCCATCTTAATTATTCCAATATCTTTATATTTTTTTACGATTTTTTTTAGTTGATCTATATCATTGTATTCAAATGAAAAAATTGTGTTAGATAAATTCTTTGGAACTCCCTCTACTTTTGTAGAGTTATTAAAAAAATTTTTTTTATTCTTTGGATTCAAATAGGAGGCTAAATACCAGTCATGCCATCCATGATATCCACAAACTGCAACTTTATTTTTTTTTGTCGATGCTCTAGCAATTCTCATAGCAACAGCATTCGCTTCACCTCCTGTTCTTGCAAATTTTACCATTTCTGCCCATGGATTAATTTTTAATAACATCTCAGCTAAAGTGACATCTTCATATGCATTTAAAGTTGACATATTTCCATTTTTAATAGCATTTTTTACTGCACTGTCTACTTTTGAATTTCCGTATCCTAAAACATTAGTTCCAACACCCATATAACTCAAATCATAATATATCTTATTATCTAGTGACCAAACTTTACATCCTTTTGCTTTTCTAAAATATGTTGGCCAACCTTCATTTAAAAAAACTCCAGGTCTTTTTGAATAAAACATATTTCCACCTGGTATCAAACTTTTAGCTTTTTTCCAAAGTTTGTCATTTTTACTCATATATCTCCCTTCATCTCTTTTAATATGTTTATTGATTTTAAAAAGTTTTTTTTCTTTCTTATAAAAATTTAAAATCTCATTAAATGAAAAATATATATTAGATTTAAAATTTTTAAATATTAAATTTATTAGTTCGAAGTCTTCTGCTTCATCAAGTGTTATTCTTATATTTGAATAATCAACTTTATTTTTAAAGAGGTTTACTACACAATTTCTTTTAATAAATGGTGTTACATGTTCTTTATCGTCATTTAATTTTGTTTTTTTCCATGCGTTCATTAATGAATTAAATGAAAAAATCTCAACATCCATACCATCAGGAAAAGTTGGTTCATGGGAATTTGATGTGATTTCATTTTTTTTTTCTAAATGAAATTTAATTATTTTATCTACAATTTGAGCATCTATTAAGGGGCAGTCACCAGTTATTCTAACAATATTTTTTGCTTTATACTTTAGGGCGGTTTTATAAAATCTATCTAATACATTTTTTTCACTACCTCTAAATACATCAAAATTGTTTTTTTTTACTAAATTAACTAGATCATCATCAGATTTGCCTGTGGTAGTAGAAACAACTATTTTGTCTAAGATTTTACTTCTACTTAATCTTTTTAAAAGTATTTCTATAATGGTATTATTATTAATTTTCTTTAATACCTTTCCAGGCAGCCTAGATGATTTTGTTCTTGCTTGAACTATTGCTAAAACTTTCACTTACTAATTTAATTGTTTAAATTCATTTTTAATTATTGTGCTTATATTTTTACCAAAATGATTAAAATTTAATACATAATCTCTAGTTTTATAAAATTTTAAAAACGCATCAGTAATTTCGGTTAATCTGTTATTATCAAAATTATCATTCAAATATTTATATATTTTATCTGACTTGTATAAATTTGTGAAATTTCCTCCATGATAACTTACAACATCATCAAAACTAGCAAAAAACCAATCATTTTTAAAATATAAAAAATTCATAAAATAACATTCAAAAATTTCATTATGCTTAATTTTTTTTTTTAGTTTATAAAAATTAATTATTTTATCCTTATATTCAATTAAATTTTTTGGATGATGATTAAATTTATAATTAATGTGAGGATTATTTCTGGACGCATTAATAACAGGAATATCAAAATAAGGATATTCTATACCAATACTTCCGTCTACAGTTAATGCTAAATTAATACCTTCTTTGATTATTTGTGCGTTAGAAGTTTGAGGGTCAATCCACTTAACATTTTTATATTTTTTTAATAGTTCTTTTAAATTGCTAACCGTATCATCAAAATATTCATAAAAATTTGGATGACATTTAATATACCAATCAAATTGAGAATTTTCACTCAACTCAAATAAAAAAATTATCCATTCATAAAAATCATTAAATATACCTTTTCCTCTAGCGTGAGGAGCATCACAAAAACTATGTGCTGCAATTAAAATTTTCTTTTTTTTATTTCTACTTAAAACTCTTTTTTTATTAATTTTTCCATATGATGTTTTGGTTAAATAAAGCATATCTCCAAGTTTCCCTTGTAATCTTATTTCTAATTTTTTTTTTGCTAAAATTATACTTTTTGATTTATTTTTTTTATTTAAATTAGAAAAAGTCTTTCTAAAATTTAAATATTCTTTATTTGCATATGGGTTTATTTTTGTTATTTGATAAATTTTCTCTATTGTTACTAAAAAACATTTTATCTTTTTATATGATGCTATTCTTAAAGGTAAGCCTTCGACATATGTTGCGTGAGAGCATATTACATCAGATATATTTTCTTTTTGTATAAAACTTTCTACACAATAAAAAACTGCTATAAATCTTTTTAAAAAATTCATAAAATGTAAAGCAGTTGGGTCAATAGTAGGCTGATTATAAATCTTTATATAAGTATCATATAAAATATCCCCCACATAAATTTTATTAATATGTAAATTCAAAATTTTTTTTTTATTTAAATTTTCAATATATAACTTTTTTATAAATTTTTTACTTCTGATCAAGTCATTTCTTGAATAAGTAAATTTATGTATTTTACTTACATTCATTTTTTTATAAATTCCAAAAGTTTTTATCCAAAAAATATTTCCAATAATCCACTTAAAATTTTCTAGAAACTTTCTATTTGTTTTTAAATTTTCAAAATTATGAATTAATGAATAGCCAATTATTTTAGAAAAATTTTTTTTAGCTAAAATATTGCTAATAATTCCCTGAATAATATGTAGAGCTTTCCACCCATGGAATTCTAAAAGAATTATCTTTTTATTTTTTTTATATTGTTGAATAGAATATCATTACAAATTTTGTTTAACCTATTAAATAATTTTTCTACCATTAAATTTTTTTCCAGTTATTCGGGTTAATCAATAATTTATCTCTACTTATTAATTTATTAAAATTTACTTTCTTCTTAAAATTATCTGTATTTAATAGAATTTGTTTTAATTGCTTGCTGTCCTCAAAACCTATTATGACTTTTTTAATTTGTTTCTGGGATAGCACATAATTTAAGGCTAGATTAAGAACATTTGTTTTATTTTTTGTGCAATATTTATCTATGTTATGCCATAATTTTTTAAATCTTCTAAATTTTTTAAATCTAGTATCCTCATTAGAAAGTAATAAACCCTGTAAGAAAATTGATCTTGCATGTATTTCAATTTTTTTTCTTTTTAATAAGTTTAATAATTTTTTATCCAAAATTCTTCTATCAAGTATATTGAATGGAACTTGTACAATATCAATTTTATACTCTGAAATTATTTTTTTCATTTCTTCAAAATCATAAATTGAAACCCCAATTTTTTTTACAATTCCAGTTTTTTTTAAATGACATATTGCTTCATACAATTCATTTTTTTGCGAACCGACAAGGTTAGAGCTATCGTGTACTAATATTGCATGTAAATGTTTTTGTTTTAATTTCTTTAATGTTCTTTCGGTAATTTTTATTACCCAACTTTTAATATCCTTTTTATTAATTGGTATTGAGGGTATTTTTGTTATTATTTTGAAATCTTTTAAGTTATTTAAACCTAATTTTTTCTCTGCTTTTCCATAATTCATTGCAGAGTCAATAAATCTAATTTTTTTGATTTTGCAAATCTTTAAAATTTTTTTTATTTCACAATGCTGAGTTGATCCCACCTTGTTTGTAATTCCATATTTTTCACCAAATTGAGCAGTTCCCAGAATAATTTTTTTTATACAATTTTTCTGAGTCATTTTATGTATTATATATCTTGTCTCGTCTTCCAAAAATTCTGTTGAAAAATTCTAAATTCATTCCAATGAATCTTAGCGAGCCACTCATTACCATGAAAGGTATCGGATAAAAATCAAATCTTATTAATGAAATAATGCTAAACTTAATTGGATAATTAAATAATTGGTGCTTCAGTATACTAAAAAACCTTTCTGGATGGCTTATCACAAATTGTGCATCTCCCTTCCCATACCATAGGTATTTTTTAAAATATTGTTTAAATGATGATCGATGAACATGATATACAACACCTGAACTTCCACCAAATACGTGTCCCTTTTTGTGTGCTCTATAGCATACATCGGTATCATCTGTCGCAGCTGTTATAGTAGGTCGAAAATTATTTTCTTTTAGTATCTTTGTTCTCCATAAAGTTGGAGTTCCAATCATTCTTCTTGGTCCATCTTTATTTATGTTAATTTCCATTATCGCTTGATAAGATTTATCAAAATAATTTAAATTTTTATTACTTGGTTTAATTCTAGCCTCAACCCCTGCATAGTTTGCGTTCTCTAGATCTTTAATCATTTTAACAAAGCTATCTTTAGTTGTTCTCATGTCAGCATCAATTAATGATATGTATTTCGTTTTTGTTTTTTTTACACCGATGGATCTTTGGAATCCAAGTCCTTTTTTTCTTGTTTGAATAACTTTAATTTTTTTTGTTTGTAAAATTTTAATGGTTTTATCACTCGATCCACCATCAATTACTATTATATTCTTAATTCCTGATTTTTTGACACTATCAATGCACTTACCTATATTCTTTTCTTCATTCAGTGTTGGAATAGTAACCGTAATTTGATCTAATTTATTCATTTATATTTTTATTTTAATTGGTTTTTAATTATCCAATCAAAATACATGGAAAGTCCTTTATCTACAAATATTTTTGGTTTCCAACCTGTCATTTTAGTTATTTTTTTTAGATCATTTACAAAATATTTTTGATCACCAAATCTTTCCTCATGCATTGTGTAGTGAATTTTTTTATTAACTTTTTTTTCAATCTTATTTATTAACTCTAACAACGAAAGTGTATTATTTTTTCCACCCCCTATGTTAAATGCATTACCTTTAACAATATTAACTTTTTTTATTAGAGAACCTATTAAAACTGCAAGATCTTTCACATGCAAAACGTCTCTTACTTGTTTGCCACTTCCAAATATCCTAATTGATTTATTTAAAATTGCTCTTTTCATAAACCATGCTATCCAACCCTGATCTTCTGTGCCCCACTGATTTTCACCATAAACACATGACAATCTTAAACTCACTGTTTTAATTCCAAATAACTTATAGTAATCTAGTAAGTATTGGTCAGCAGCTCCTTTTGAACAAGCATATGGTGACTCAAATTTTAAGGAATTATTTTCATCAATTAAAGTGTTGGATGAGAATTTATATTTATTTTCTTTAAGTTTTAAATCTTTTATCTTTCCATAAACCTTATTGGATGATAAATTAATAATCATCGATTTTGGACTAAAAATTTTACTAGCTTCTAGTAGATTAAAAATACTTAAAAAATTATTATTAAAATCCATTCTTGGATCTTTTATGGATTTTGTCACTGCCACTTGTCCATGCAATGCAAGAATTATATCTGGTTTTAATTTTTTTATTAGATTTGATATATTTTTAAAATTACTAATATCCATATTTTTAAATTGAACTTTTTGATGCTCATTTTTGATTTTTAAGTAGTTTTTTTTCGAGCTTTGTCCTGATAAATTATCGACTACATGTATATTTCTATATTTTTGAGATTCTAGATGCTTCAATACATTAAAGCCTATAAAACCACACCCACCAACTAATAATATTTTCATAACATTTTTATTCCATCTTCGATTGATGGAATTTTAATTTTTGTTTTATTTTTTAATTTTTCAGTATTCATAAAAGTATTTAAAGGCCTTTGCTGTAATAAATAATTACTTTTATAGCTAGATAAATATCTTTTATCTAACTTAAATTTATTTGCTATTTTTTTTGCAAAATTAAGTTTTGATATATTATTTTTACTACCTACGTTAAAAATTCCTGTCACATTTTTTTTATATAATTCAAAGATTATTAAACTTAATTTCTCTATGTTGATTGGATTAAAAAAAACATTTGATGGTATTTTAATCTTTTTCTTTCTAGTTAAATTTGAAATGATAAAGTCTGTGTAACTATGTCTATTAATTGACTTCGATTTCCCAAAAAAATTTGTTCTTAAAATTAAAGTTTTTTGATATTTTAAAGACTCTATTTCACCTAGAAATTTTGAAGCTCCATAACCATTAGAGATACTTGTTTCATTTTCTTTATTAGACTTATTTTGTTTGTTTGATTCGTATACTTGATCTGTTGATATCTGGATAAATAAACAATTTGTACCTGCTTCATTTAAAGAATTAGTAATATTTCTAACAGTTAATACATTGGATTTATATGCACTCTTAAAATCCTTGTTGCAAAAACTTACATCAGTTTCTCCAGCACAATTAATAACTAAATTTGGTTTAATTCCTTTAATAAATTTACTAATTTTTTTTTTTGATAATAAATCTGATTTGAATTCTGAATTTTTTTTCAAACTAGAACGGTAGCATTGAAAATTTTTACTTTGAAATAAATCATAAATTGATTGTCCTAGCAGGCCTGTGCCACCAAAAATTACAACTCGCATTTATCTTAGATAAAATTTTTATGGATTAGTAGTTTTTCTATTTCTTGAGATTTTTTTTTCAAACTATCTATTACTTTTTTATCATTAAGATTATTTTTTATTTGCCATAAAATTTTATTACTTTCATGAGGTTTGCATAATTGAGAACACATTGAAAATTTTTCTTTATTTTCAATTTGACTCATTACACAACCTCTTTTGCTCACGTCTCCCCATATTTCCGAAAATGATTTTTCATACAAGCTGCCATATGATCTTTCTTTGTGTCCTCTATGATTAGTACAAACATAGACCTCACCATCAGCACCTATACATGGTTGTAATTGAGATCCAATACATTGCTTGTATTCTCTGCCATAAGTTTTTTTTTTATCCACGATAAGATCCTGGACTTTATAACTATTGCACTGAAATTTTTTTCCCAATATTTTTGATGCTTGATCTAATAAATCTATTACCTTACTGGCCCAAAACTCTGGTGCAATTTGTTCTTTTTTATCTGAAGCCATATTTCTTTCAATTTGAATAATTTCAGGCTTATATTGGCAGTAATCAACATCTAAATCTTTAAATAGGTTTGCAAAATCTAAAACCTCATTATAGTTGTCTTGTGTAACTACAAATCCTACTCCAATAGTAATTTTTGAATTACGTTCTTTTTTAATCTTAATTAATTTTTTTATATTATCTAAGACAACTTTAAAACTATTGCTTCTATTAGTTACTCTTAAATCATCATAACTTTTTGCTTTTCCAGCATCCATAGATATTCTGATCCAAGACAATGAATCAACTACTGTCTCAAATAGGTCAAATCTAGTCAGCATCGATCCATTTGAAAACATGCCCATATCTATATTGGAATTTTCTTTTAAATACTTAATTGCTTCTTTTAAAGCTGGATTCATTGTTGGCTCTCCACCACCTGTCCAACTAACTGACTTAACTTTAGTTTTTGATAAATCTTTAACTAAATTCATCAAAATGTCCTTATGCATCATTTGTCTATTAAAAAATTCAGTGTCTTTAAATTTACTTAAGTGAAGGTGTCCTGAAATACAAAATGGACACGAATGGTTACACGCGTTTGATGGATCTATCTCTAAGTTGATCGGATCTACACTTTTATTTTTAAAATAATCCAAAACAGTGTCTAAGTGATAAACAACTTTGGATTGTGGGTTAAAAATTTTACTTTCAGATGACATAATTTAATACTTTTTAACTAGTTCTTTTAACTCCTTAATAGATAAAAAACTAGGATTATTGAAGGAATTATATTCTGTACCAGGCTTAACTTTTTTTCCCTTTTCACCTATACGAGTTAATTCATAATTAGTTTTTGTTGTTGTAAATTTGATTTGAGGTTCAATTACATAAAAATTAGAGAATTCAATAGTGTTATCGCTGTCCTCCTTTGAATATAGAATTTCATGCATTTTTTCTCCGGGTCTGATGCCGGTTATTTTAATCTTAGCTTTTGAGCTAAAGGCTGGAACTAAATCTTTAATATTAATTGAGTCTATTTTGGGTACAAAAATTTCCCCTCCTTGCATTCTTAATAATGATAGTAAAACAAATTCTACTGTTTCATCTAAAGTTACCCAAAACCTTGTCATAGACTCATCTGTAATAGGAAAAATATTACTATTTTTTTCTGATAATTTTTTAAAAATTTCCATAATGGAGCCCCTTGAACCTACAACATTCCCATATCTCACTGTTGAAAATATACATCTTTTTTTTCCTACAATATTATTTGCAGCAATAAAAAGTTTATCTGAAGCAAGTTTAGTTGCTCCATAAAGGTTTATTGGATTAACTGCTTTATCAGTTGATAAAGATATTATCTTTTTAACATTATTGGAAATTGCTGCTTGTACAATATTGTTAGCTCCGTTGATGTTTGTTTTAATTACTTCCATTGGATTATACTCTGCAATTGTTACATGCTTTAGTGCAGCTGCATGAATAATAAAGTCACAATCTTCCATTGCATAATTTAACCTCTGATAGTCACGGACATCACCAATAAAATATCTTAAGCATTTATGTTTATCTGGGCTGAAGTCACTTGATTGTGCCATAAAAAACTGTTTTGTCTCATCTCTTGAAAATATTACTATTCTTTTTAAAGAAAAATTTTTTAACAAGTATTTAATTAGATTTTTTCCAAATGAGCCTGTTCCACCTGTAATAAAAATACTTTTATTATTAAGTTCCTTTTTCAATAAATTTTTTAATTTAATGTCCATGCTTTGCTAATTTATACGCTTAATGGGTTGTTATTATAATAAAATCAGTATAATTTCTATTAAATATAATTCTTATCACCTAATAGCTATTTTGTGAAAAATTTTTACATAAATAAAAAAAAAATATCAGATAAAAGTAAGTGCTATTTTATTGCTGATATAGCAGCAAATCACGATGGTTCCTTGCAAAGAGCAAAAAAACTTATTAGATTATGTGCTCTAGCAGGCGCTAATGCTGCTAAATTTCAACATTTTAAAGCTGAGACTATAGTAAGTGATTATGGCTTTAAGAAAATTGGAAAAATTTCACACCAGAAAAATTGGCAAAAATCTGTATTTGATGTTTATAAAGCAGCGAGCATTAACAATAAATGGACCAAAGAATTAAAAAAAGAATGTGATAAATATAAGATCGATTTTCTTACATCTCCATATGATCTAGATTATGTTGAAAGTGTTTATAAATATATATCTGCTTATAAAATCGGATCAGGTGATATCACATGGCATGAAATTATAGAAAAAATATCAAAAAAAAAAAAGCCTGTAATTTTAGCTACAGGGGCCTCATCGATAAATGATGTGGAAAACGCTATAAAATTAATATCAAAATTTAATAAAAAAATTGTGCTTATGCAATGCAACACGAATTATACTGGTAGTAATAAAAATTATGATTTTATACACTTAAATGTTTTAAAAACCTTCAAAAAAAGATTTGGATCTAAAGTAATACTTGGATTAAGTGATCATACATTTGGTCACACAACAGTATTGGGTGCTGTTGCTCTTGG
>MDSY01012188.1_pt1 | contig 13401 bp, 5 predicted proteins | sample 811131 | NCBI WGS metagenome assembly MDSY01 (sample SAMN05326643, study PRJNA326480) | marine metagenome | isolation source: seawater | place: Atlantic Ocean: South West | collected 2010
CTCAACACGCAATCTCCTGAGGGCTCCGTGAAGGAAATGCCGGGGAGGTGTGTCGGGGGCTGTCCCCGGTTTACTTCCACCTTTCTAAAATGGGCTCGAGCAGACTGTTTGCCCATACCCCTGGGTTGCGGGTTATTGATTTTCTTTCCCGAAACGTTTAACTCATCGATACTCTTCTTACCGGGCGACCGCATGGCGAAGGAAAGCCGGTGCTGCTTGTTGCTTTTGGGCGAGTGTTGGGGTTTTTTTTGTGACACGCCAGTCGTGTCAATTTCATCACTCCTTGAATCGTTCGTCAAAACGCGTTTCAAGCCAATCGGTATGGGCAAACAGTCGTGCGACGCGTCGACCTCGTTGTCGAAATCCCGGTGACCGTTTTGATCAAACGCTAACACACGACGCGCGGGTTCCTGACTGTTTGCCCACACCAGGTCTTCTGAATCCTCCTCCACGGTGGGTAGAACTGTGGGTTCGGAATCCACACGCACGGTTCGGGGCGCGGTTTGTGTTGAGTGGGGCATGGGTGAGGGGCCACATTCGATGACGTTCAATTGTCCTTTTGCCAAATCATTCGCCAAATATTTTTTTTCATTCTTCAGCCAAGCGCCTCGCCGCGGCGCCCGCCCGTCGTGCGCGGGGATTCCGCAAAACACAATCTTCCCCTCGCTTTGCGGTGTTTGGGTAGGTGGTCGGTAATTCCCTGCCCTCGGCGCGGGGGTGTGCCACTGCGCGTGCGGGTCAGAGTCGTGTAAAGTTTGATTGTCTCGATTGAGACCTCCGTCCACAGTCATTTTCTGCACAGCGCCGTTCGAATGCGATTGCGATGTGTCTCGGAACACGCGCGGCTGCGGCGTGAACCCACTTGACGCGCCGGGCTTCGGTCGGACAGGTACCGGCGTAGCGAACACGAAGTTTCCGTTGTTTCGAAGGGGACCCGACGATTGATTCACACCATCTGCGGTGGTGTACGACAGTACCCCATGAGCCTCCCCGTCGCGGGTGAACGCGGGGGTGAACATGATTCACGACCACGACCGGGTCGGTGTCACTGCGACGTACGCAACGATGCCGTGTACACCCGCAAACACGTCACACCACAAACCCTCTCTCCGCGCCAAATCGAATCAAATGCAGCGGACCAAGAGGCACGTCACGTAGTGTTGCACCGCGCCGTTGGTGTGCCGCGCGACATCGATCGGTCCTAGGCTGTAGCTTTGCCAAAAAGAAACGCCAACAGCTATTTTCCATTTGGCCATGCGTGGTCTGGCTGTTCGGTGGAACCATTGGGTCTAATAACAATATATGTCACCAGGTGGAACTAGCAATTTTCAGGATTTCAGCCGGCCGCCGCCAAGCTCTGTCGCTTTTCGATCGCTTGTCTCCCTCAACTCTCCCTGTCCGCCACACTCCGAGACGCACGCTGCGTGCGACTGCGGCTGACTGTCCGTGTCGAGTCACTTCACGGCTTTCGCGTCAGTTGAGCGGAACGTACCTGACTACTAAGCCATAGGACACACAGCTCACACCATGGGCTACGTCGTGGGCCCCGATGGTTTGTCCGTGCAAGATCCGGACGCGCTGGATGCGTCCACGTTGACCCCCCTGTCGCCGGAGGTGATTTCACGACAAGCAACGATCAACATAGGTACGTTGTTGGCGTGATTGACCCAGCATTAACTCAGAGATCAGAGATACCGATACTGCCACCGCACGACACACTAGACACGATCGCTAGGGTTCATTTTTCAATCTGTGCTGTTTTGCTTTTCCCTCGTGACTGTTTGCCCACTGGGAAACACAAACATGACATGTTTTTTTCTTTCATTGATCCATTCATTCATCTGTTAACCCTCCCCCTCCCAACCCACCAGGTACGATCGGCCACGTAGCTCACGGCAAGTCCACCGTTGTGAAGGCTATTTCCGGTGTCCAGACCGTACGGTTCAAGAACGAGTTGGAGCGTAACATCACGATCAAGCTGGGTTACGCCAACGCGAAGATATATAAATGCGAAGACGAAAAGTGTCCAAGGCCATCGTGTTACAGAGCCTACGGGTCTACTATGCCTGACAGCCCCCAGTGCGAAGTCCCCGGGTTCCAGAACAAGAAGATGGAGCTTGTGAGGCACGTGTCCTTCGTGGATTGCCCGGGCCACGACATTTTGATGGCCACCATGTTGAACGGCGCGGCGGTGATGGATGGAGCGCTGTTGTTAATCGCCGGAAATGAATCCTGCCCGCAACCGCAAACCTCCGAACACTTAGCGGCGGTTGAGATCATGCGTTTGAAGCACATTATTATTTTACAAAATAAAATCGATTTAGTCCAAGAGAACGCGGCGGCGAACCAGTACGATGCGATTGTGAAGTTCATTCAAGGCACGATTGCGGACGGCGCGCCGGTGATTCCAATTTCCGCGCAGCTTAAATATAACATCGACGTCGTCTGCGAGTACATTTGCAAGAAGATTCCGGTACCGAAACGCGACTTCATTTCGCCGTGCCACATGATTGTTATTCGCTCGTTCGACGTTAACAAGCCCGGGGCTGAGGTGGACGACATTCAGGGGGGGGTTGCTGGTGGAAGTATCTTACAGGGTGTGTTGCGCGTGGGACAGGAGATTGAAGTCCGACCCGGCATTGTCTCGAAAGACGCTGAGGGCAAGATCAAGTGCACCCCCATCTCGTCCCGAATCGTGTCTCTGTTCGCCGAACAGAACCAGCTGAAGTACGCGGTGCCTGGTGGTTTGATTGGGGTTGGTACTACGGTTGACCCTACGTTGACCCGGGCGGACAGACTTGTGGGGCAAGTCTTGGGCGAGGTCGGCAAGTTGCCCAAGGTGTTTACTGAATTGGAAGTTAACTTCTTTTTGTTGCGGCGATTGTTGGGGGTTAGGACTCAAGGAAGTGAAAAGCAAGGCAAGGTTGCGAAGCTCTCGAAAGCCGAGGTGTTGATGCTGAACATCGGGTCGATGTGTACCGGCGCTCGGGTTGTGGCGGTGAAGAACGACTTGGCCAAGCTTCAGCTCACCTCGCCGGTGTGCACCAAAGAAGGCGAAAAGGTTGCGCTCTCCAGGCGCGTCGAGAAGCACTGGCGCCTAATTGGCTGGGGGCAGATCCAAGCGGGGGTGACGCTGGATTAATCTTTTCAAAAGGGTCGATCAGAGAGTGGTGTGAGTAGCGCGGGAATGTGTGGTGCGCATTAGGGGCGACGCGCAGTGATGTAGTGTCACCTTCATTCGAAACACTCAAAGGCGAAGAGCTATTTTTTCACACTTTCTCAATAAGTCTTTCGCGATTCATCCACCGAAGCTTTCTCAGCAGTTCTTGGCACTCTTCCGTTGCGTGAATTGTCACCGCGTCGCGTGCACTCCAGGTCTCATCACCGCGCACACGCGTGTCTTTTCACTCCGCTGCGCAGTAGAATCGACGCGTGCGTGGGTACCATTCCCTGTGTACGCGCGCGCGACGTTGCCGGACCGCAAGGCGAGGCCACTCGATTGGTCATTAAGCGCGTGTGGACGGTAAATTGTGCACCCACTGTGCCCAAGAACCCCAGCAGAATCGGCGGGGTGCCTAGCAAACCCTTCTTGGCTTCACGCGCGCGTTCCTTCACCCCGACGCGCCCGCCGCTCCTCCGCGCGTGCCGGTTTCGACGATGATGGACTTCGAGTCGCAAGCGGTGCCCTCGTCGCGAGACCCCGCGCCACACGACGTGCCGCGCGACGGCATTGACCGCGCCACCGGGTTGTCGCCTGACGAGAATCGAGACGCACCCGCGGCCGCCCCTGTTGTGCCCCCCGCGAAGCGCGCGCGCACGGTGGCTACCGAGCGAGTTAAGTCTTTCGACGGCGCGAAGCAGTTCATCGCGCAGTTGCGGGAAGCAGAAGAGGGAAGAGAGGAGGAGGCGGAGGAGGGAAGAGAGGAGCCTGCCACCGTTGGCGGAAATCACGAAACCGCCAATGCGGTGGGCAAAGAGGCCCTGGACGAAGCAGCGATTAATGAAGCAGCGCAGCAAAATGTATCACTTCAGCGCGTCGAGGAGGAGAACCTGGGCGGCGCCGCGAACGGCCACACCGACCCTTCCCAACCCGCACCCCCGTCCTCTATCCTCATCGGCAACCTTGATGCGTTCGAGGAGGATGCGATTCACGTGTTATCGGGGTTGTTCGAAGAGGAAACCATGAGCCAAGCCTTGAGTGACGCGAACAACGGGTTGGCAAGCACAAAAAAACGAAGAAGCTCCGTGAGCAAGCCCAGCGGGAGCAAGGGTGCTGAGGGGGGTTCGAACCGGGGCGGGAGAGGAGTTTCCACAAATGGTAAAGCATCAGAACTAATTGTCCCTATACCTAGCACCTCCGGCGAGGGCCCATCCGGCTCAAGAAAAGCCGCCGACCACCGACGGTTACTAAAATCCTACATGAAGGCTTTGTTCCGGCACTTGAAGCTTCCGGTTGATGGGAAACCGGCGGAGAGCGCGACGTACCGCGACCGGATCAACTCAGCGCTGTGTTTCTGGTTCGGGAACACGTTCGTGCCTGGGAAAACGACTGTGGAGTGCAACGCGCCCAAGATCGTATGCGCGCTGGTGTATTTAGCTACCTACGGCAGGGTAACTATCCAACCGGACGACATTCGGCAAATTTTACGAAAAGGTTTGAACGCGAAAAACGCCAATTACACCGTGGACGAGGGTGAGTTGAAACGGTTAGGGGTTTCCATATGCGAAATCAAGGGGTTATTCACTGGTGCGTCCCGTGTGGAGAAAGGGTTCCCTCGAGGCCTGCCGCTTCACCTTCCGGACCTGGATGCGTTGCCCAAGCCGGTGGGGGGGGTGAAAGGCGGTCTGGGTAAAGCGAAGGGTGACGGAAAGGACGAACTTGTTTTACCTAAGTCCTCAAAAGATCCTACGTCGAAGCCCTCCAAAGAGACTTCGACTTCGCTGAAGAAAACCGAAAAGGAGTTAGCACTGCCTTCCGTCGAGCCTCCGGATGAAGGGCTAGGTGAGTCCGGCGGTACCGGGCCAACCGTGAAACACAAAAGCAAAACGCACGCCGCGTTTAAAACCCCCGGCGGCGACAGAGGAAAAGACGACGCGCGCGTGCCGTCGTCGGGGTCTCCTTTATTTTCGCCGGTGGGCGGTGTGACCGCGGCGTTCGCGGCGGCGGCGCTGATGCCGGAGCACGGCGATCGGTCTGCAGTAGTGGCTGATTTCGTGCAGAAGTTCATAGAGCCCGCGTTGCACGCATTGGACCAATACCCGGCGGAGACGCAACTTGAGGTGCTTAACTGCGCGCAAGGCGCTTTTGTGAAGCGAGCCGCTGGGCTGGCGAAAGAATCGCACAGAGCCGCGGCGGCGGACCGTGAGCTTGCGGGGGGTACATATGACGTGCCGACTGTCACAGGGCGCGGGAAAAGGGCGAGGGGGGGGAAGAAGTGAGGGGTGGGGGTGACTTGTGAGACGAAGGGGTGATGTGCTGTTGACAGCATTTAATAAACGTATTTTTAGATTTGAGAAATTTCAGCATGAGGGAAAGTTGTTCAGCCGCCGCCGCTCATTCACCTCTCGCCGCCTTCCAGCACGTGTCCCTTCCTCGTCTCACTCCTGCCTGCGCCCTCGCTGCGCTTTGTGTTCCGGAGCCCCACCTCCCAGGACCGCGCGTGATGTCGGGCTGGCTCGCCGCGCTGAAGGTGGACACCCCCTCTGTTCCTGTCGCGTCCGCCCCGCAAGTCGAGGTTGGAAAAACCAAAGTCGTGGTGGATGCGAACGCCATCGTGAAGGGCCTTCGTCTTGAGCGCCTGGCGGAGGAAGCGGTGACGATTCCCGAAGTGCTAAAAGAAATCAAAGACAAACAGGCCAGGCACACGCTCGCGACCTTGCCGTTCGAGCTGCATGTAAGGGATCCCGATGCGGAATCCATCCAAGCGGTGCGGAGGTTCGCGCGTCTCACAGGCGACCTCGGCGCTTTATCAGATCCCGACATTAGGTGCATCGCGTTGCACTACATGCTGGAACGTGAGGCGCACGGCTTGAGTGCGGTAAGAACAGAACCCCCCCCCTTAGTGCTTTCCAAGCACAAGCACAGCAAAGGAAACAAACAACCAGGGTGGGACTACGTTGAGGATGAAAGCGAGTGGGCGGAGCTGGATGCTATGAATCTAGAGGCGGAGAGGAACACGGCGGAAGTGGAAAAGAGAATGGCCAGCGCTACGTTTGAACCAGAACCCGAGAAACCCCAGAAGCTTCCTCCCACAGCTATATTAGCCTTAGAGATGAAGGAGCGCTTGGAGAAGAAACGGTTGAAGGAGAAGAAAACGAAGGAGCTGCTTGCGGGTGTGGGGGATGATGGACATGAGAAAGAAAATGAAAACGAAAACGAAGACTCGGAAGAATCGGAAGATGACGACGACGGGTGGTCGCAGAACGTTTCCAGGACGACGCGCATTCGCCGGGCGAAAAGAGCAGCTCAAAAAGCAGAGGAACAAGAACGGGTTGCGACAGAATCATTAGAAAAAGAAGCTTCGACTTCCGCGAGTGAGCAATTAGTCGCGGGCGCCGAGAAAACTTCCAACGAAGAAACAGACGCTGTTGAAAAGGATCGGTACGAAAAATCACAGCAAGACCAAGACACATCGGCGGCGTTTTTCCGAGGCGATTTGAAAGGTGAGGGTTTACCCGATGAACACGATGAAACGGGTGAATCTTCAGGGTCGGAGTCTGAGTCTGAGTCTGATACCGAACCCGTCGAATCAACAATCACGAGCGCCACGGCGGATTACGCGATGCAGAACGTGTTGCTCCAGATGAACTTAAAATTAGTAACCCCGGACGGGATGCGGATAAGCGAGTTGAAACGGTGGGTGTTGCGATGTCACGCTTGTGGAACGATTTCAAAAGAAACCACCAGAGTGTTCTGCAGCAAGTGCGGCAACGCGACTTTGCAGAAAGTGCAGCACACCGTGAGTCCGGATGGAGCAGAACAGTTTGGTGTCCGCAGAAAACACAAAATCCGAGGCACGCGGTTCTCAGTGCCAGCCCCCAAGGGCGGACGGAAAGAGAAAGCCCCCATTCTACGCGAAGACCAGCTGATAGGCATGCGAAAAGTGAAAAACAAAGATGACACAGATGTGTTCGCCGCGGAGTACAACGAAGAAAGCTTCGCGGGTTCGTCTAGGGGCAATCAACCCGGCACGGCTCATTTATATCATCAAAGAGATTTAATGGAGCAAGGCGGGTTTCCCAAAAAGAACCCGAATGAGAGGAGATTTGTGAGAACCAATAGGCGACGGAAGTAGGGGGGGGTTCGTCTGGTCGTTTTGTTATCAATATGGACTAACAATATAATTTCCACTGCTACACACATAGATACACGACCTATCTCCCTATCTCTTCTTCTCAGGTGACTCTTTAATCGGGCTGCCGTACTTGAAGCGTCCGAGTTTTGTTTTCGGTCTTTGAGGGACAACGGAAACATCCGCGATGTGAATGAGGTGATGCAACGACGTGTACGGTCGACCTCGGGATCGGGGTTTATTGATGTGTCCATCTCCTTCAGGTAAATACACCCTTGTGTGCCACGCGGGTTTCTTTCGGCTTAATTTTTCACTTCTCGCTCTTAACTCGTGTAAATCAGCGTTCCGTAACGGGTTCTTCTTCCCCTCTAGGCTTTTAATTTCTCGAAACGCGCCGCTCGATTCAAAGGAATTTTTAATGTCGCGCGTCCACAACGCCCGGTCCTCGACTGGTCGGACTGGCTTGTATCCAGGCGGGCTTGGGTACGGGTCCGGTAGGGTTCTCGAATCCACCGTGCTCGTAGGAGACACCTCCGTGGAGCCTCCTGGTGAGTCATCTGATCCGGAGGAATCCGTGGGCGAGGTTGGGGACGAGGTTGGCGTGGATTGCGACGCGTCAGAGGAGGAAGGCGACGATTCACTTTCTTCCTCTGATTCACCATCCTCTTCGCCGGATCCACCTGACGACTTGGCTGACGGTGTACCGGGTAGCGCTGTATCAGGTAGCGTGTCTCCAGCATTCGTGCCTTCCAGCGAATTCGCCTCCAACGCCAAACGCGCCGCCCCCGCCTCCGCCTCTTCCTTCGCCGCTCTCGCCGCTCGTTTGGCTTCCTTCTTTTCAAGTTTCTCCTGTAATACCTTCTCCTCAGCTTCCCGTTGCGCCTTCTCCCCCCCAAGGGGTAACGCAGACGACCGCCACGTCTTTTGGTCATCAAGCCTCCAGAAGTCAGGCCCGAACCGCCCGACGTGCTGCCCTCTGTCCGACCAGAGGTGCGCCGCCGCGTCCTCACCCCCGGACGCAAAAAACAAACCCACGCCCTCGACTGCAAACCAAGTCAACGTCTGCACGCATGTCCGGCTCTCGTGCGCCTGCCAGTACCCCAAGCACTCCACCGAACTGCGGTCAAGTACATTCTTATCATCAGAAGCATTTGTAACACCATTTGCAACATCCCCAGTGACCGCTTGGTGCATGGCATCCACCGCATCTCCAACGTCAAACAAACGCACGCGACCGACGCTGTCGCCCGTGATGAGTTTCGTGCCACACTCACTCACCGCGATTGATAGAAGGGATTCCCCAGGTCTGTGTCCGGCGTCGAAGTCCATTGCGAGTCTGCCATCTTTAACGTCCCAGCAACGCACATGTCCATCAGCGTGCCCCACGAACAGAAACGTGTGCGGCAGCCCGGTGCCGTGATTTAGGGTGTGGAACTTGTCGCGTCTGGTTTTCACGAAAGCGACGCACTCCGCCGCTCTATGGGCTATAGCCTCGTGGTCCGACCCCGACCCGTCCGCGTCAATATCTCCAGAAGTGTCCCGGTCACTTGGTAGTGACGGAGCCACCAATCTATGCCGTCTTTCCCCCATATCAGACCAAACAAAAACATCCCCGGAAAAGTCCCCCGTCGCGATCACCGTGGATTCGTCGTTCGCGCAACAGCACAAAATATCGTACCCGTGCCCCGTCATCAGCCGCCGCGGAAGCTCCACGCTAACGTCGTGCGTGTCGTCCCACAAACTCACGGCTCGGTTCCACCCCACCGCTGCGAACCGCAGGTCAGAAGACTCACCAATAGTACACACCCCGGTGACTTTTTGAGTCTCCAGGCGGTCCTTCACGGGTAAAGGTTTATCCCGCGCGGCGATTGATTTATTTTCCCTGTCCTCCTTCGCGACAACTTCCTTGACCAAGTCTTTGCACAACGCGCCGTTGGCGATGTTCCACGCCCTGACACCTCCGTCGCCGCCGCCGATCACTATACGACGTCCGCGTCCATCCAAGCACGCGGAACTCAAATTAGCAACCGTAGGCGCTTTTAGCGCGTCGCTCACGCCGCCCGCGGAGAGCGCCTCCGCGAGCGCGTCGTCGCCGTTCTCGTCGTCGTCATTGTTCGTGCCGTCGCCGTTCAACGCCACGTCGTTGTCCGCGTTGAACCTGAAAACTCTGCCTCCGTCGTGCACGTCCCATACGCAAACTACTGCGTCCTCGTCCGCGGTCACGACTCTTTGGAACGCGGTTGAGAACGACGTGCTTACCACGCTCGTGGCGTGAGCGTCATCATAACCTCTTATATTAGTGCTCAACGCCCAGACTTTGGGTTGCACCGCCGCGGTGATCAAGCTTCGTCGCTTCGGATCGAAACACACACCGCCGATTTGATTCTCAGGGTGGTACTCCATCGTGTCCGTGAACGTTTGGAGACAACGTTTTGATTTCAAGTCCCAAACTTTAACCGTTTTTAAAGAGTCGATCGAGATGAGCTGGTTTTCGTTTTCCACAGGTAACACTTGTAACACGCTGGCTTGGTGTCCTTGAATCTGGCCTAAAGGGCCTTCGGAGAGGACAGCCCAGAGCTTGATTGTCATGTCATCCGAGGCGGTGAACAGGGTTTTCAAGGATTCACTCCATGAAATCGCGTTAACCGCCTTTAAGTGGCCATGCTTCACAAACCGTCGCTGCACTTGTCCGCCGTTTTCGATGCTGATTAACGCGGTGCTTCCGTCGCTGCTCCCAGTAGCCAAGCAGTTCTCGCTCCCCACGTAGCATATACAACTCACCCAGTGTCCCTTGTGGACCCCATGCGAGGTCCACGGCTTTTCGAACCGCACCGCACACCCCGGGCGTTCCGCTTTTTCGCCATCCGTGGTGTCTATTACCTTTAGAAAGTGAACGTTGCCGCCGACGTCGCCCACGGCGAGGTGGTCCACGTCCCGCGCGTGCGGCGCGGCTCGCTTGCCTCCTGCCCAGCCCGTAATGCACAGCGGGGCGTCTTTCAAAGCTCGGTACGCACCCGATTGAGTCCAATTTTTAGGGTCAAACACGCGTACGGACCGGTCAAAACACGCCACCGCCAGTCGACCCGTGATGGGCGCCTCCACCGCGGCGTTCAGGTACCCGACGCCGGTTTCCACTTTCTTTTGCAATTGGATCGTATGGGGGTCAGTCTGTTCATCAACGGTCCACGCGCGTACGGTGCCATCGCGGCTCACGGTAGCGTACTGATCAACCCGTTTCATCCTCACCACCCCGGTGATCAAGTCATTATGCCTTGTCTGCTTGTCGAACAGCTTTTGCTTTGGGTTTATCAACTGGTACGCGCTCGGCGCGGCGGTCGCTCGCGCTTTGTCCCGCAGTTGCTTCGCCGTTAACAACACGTGCGTGCTGAACTCGTCCCAGTCGATGGTGTCCCCGGCGTTGGTGTCGATGACGGCGAACAGGTGGCGGAGTCTGGCGTCGACTTGCGCGTTTAAACTTGGAGTGATGATTGATTCTTTGATCGCGCGTTCCGCTTCTGAGGTCTCTTCTTCAGTTTCATCATTAATGGAACCGTCATTGTCCCCACTAGCCTGTTTCTCCTCTCTGCGTTCCTCTATCGCCCTCACCACCTCTTCCTCCGCTTGTTTCAGCTCAGAGTCCAGGTGCCGAAAGCTCGTCACGAACTCCTCCATCGAAAGCTCATCGTTCCCGTTCACGTCCGCGGCGTCGAACACCACACGCAACGCCGTGAAGGTTTCAACCTTTGTGGGTTCGTCGGGATTCCAGTTCGGGCCGAGGGAAAATCCGAGGTCCAATTGTTCCCGCTGGCGCCGGCGCACTGGTGAGGGGGGGGTTGACTCCTCCTTTTCCGGCTCTTCCGTCTCTACTGGAGCCGGAGAGACCTCCACCTCAATCACTTCCTTCTCCTCGTCCGGATCCTCGTCCACCTCGGACGCCATTGCGCCAAACGCTCTGCCAATTTGCGCAACAACGAGCCAAAAGTTGACTTCCGGGGCGAACGGAAAAGACTATAAAAACAGTGAGAGAAAAAGCACAATACAATGGATAGTTGATCAACAACCTCTGTCGTTGTTATTAAACGCTGCTAGTATGCGAAGACACCCGATCCTGACGACGAGAGAATGCTTAAGTTTTGAGTTCGCGTAATAACTCACTCAACAGGCAAACAGTCAAACCGTCGCCTCACGCTCGACTCCGAAATTACTTGCGTCCGATCTTGTCGAAGGTGGAGACGCCGACGACGGCGACGCCGATGGCGGCGAGAACGATGCCCCCGGCGGCGACGGAAAGAAGCGTGTTCTTGAGGGAAGGGGTCATCGCGGCTTCCGCGACGAGGGGGTTGGACAAAGCGGCGGCGGACGCGGCGGTCACGGCGGCGGTCATCTTCTCAACCTTGGAGCTGTTATGGGAAAAAATTGAGGGCAAGAGAGTAAAGTCAGTTTTGTTTTTTTGGGTCGCGAAGGATCATGATCATCGATCCCCATCGATGGGGGTGACCTTCACGTCGCGTCTACGTTCGCTTCGATGCGCCCGCTACGTCTATACGCCATGTGGGTCGAAACAACACTTCCTCGTCTGCGATCCGTGGGCACGCGTAGCGATTCGAGGAAGAAGCGACCCGACACGAGGCCGCGACCCGATTGCGTCAAAGCCATTAGGATCCGGGTTTCGATCGTTCTATTACGCACCTAGCAACCACCTGCGACTTGACAGCCTTCACCGCCCCGGAGCGCTTGACTGTAGATGGAGGAATTGCAAGGAAACGGGAGGTCAGTGAGCTGGTCGAAGGGGCTCGCATTGGAGCTGTGAAGAGCGCGGCACACACGCGGTGGATATCCACACATAGGGGTCTAACCATCGCTACACGCGTGTCGAGAATGTTGGATTTCACCGTACACCCTGTCTCATCTAACTCGACGTACCGGGCATCGCGGACTTGCGGGAAGAGATCTTGCGCGCGGCCACCTTGGAGGGGGCGGCGACGGCGAAGTTGGAAGCGACGATGGCGGCCATTTTGTTGTTTGTGTGTGCGTAAAGCGGGTAGTGTGTGCAAATATGAGAGCCGCGATGGGCGATGCGCAAAATAAACCTTCTGCCTTGGCGCTTCATGATTGGTGGATAAAATCTGGCCGGATTCATTTCCCCAAAAAGCCAAAATGGCGAATCACAACTCAAGAGAAATATCGAATCATTTATTTCAGACTAAGTTGTTGGTGATCGAGTGGGAAGGACTTGCTCCACAGCAAAATGCAAAAACAACCGACCGCAACTGAGAGCCACGACGACTTTCAAAGCGAGCTGTTTTGGCCCGCACACCTTCCGGGCGCGGAGTGCGTGCACCTGCCTGGGGTGTCACGCACTATGGGTACCCCCGCCCCCGATTCCGCGAGAGGGTCGGGACCCACCCCCCCCAACCCCCCCGCCTCAAGCGCCACCATCAAACCCATCGCCCGCGACGCCGTGCATCGCATATGCAGCGGCCAAGTGGTGTTAGATCTGGCGGGCGCTGTGAAGGAGCTCGTTGAGAACTCTTTAGACGCTGGTGCGACGAACGTCGAGGTGCGGTTAAAGGACCACGGCGCGGATACGATCGAGGTGGCGGATAACGGAAGCGGGGTTGCACCCGAGAACCACGAAAAGCTCACCGTGAAGTACGCCACCTCGAAGATTGAAAACTTTGAAGATTTGGAAAGTTTACGTAGTTTCGGATTTCGAGGCGAAGCGTTGAGCTCTTTGTGCGCTTTATCCGAGTCCTTCACCGTCACAACCCGAACCGCTGATGAGGACGCTGGGCACAAAATTACGTACGACCGGTTCGGGTTGATTGTTGATTCGAAAACAGCCCCCCGAGCGGTTGGAACGACGATAACGGTGAAAGGATTGTTCAAACCGGTAGCGGTGCGGCACAAGGAGTTTTCCAAAAACGTTAAAAGAGAATATGGAAAGTTACTGAGTCTTTTGCAGGCGTACGCGTTAGTTTCTGTGGATACTCGGCTGATCGTGTCGCACCAGTCAGGGCAGGGCGCGAACTCCAGGCGCACGACGGTGTTGCACACGCAGGGGAGCAGTGTGGGGGGGGGTGGAGGAGGAGGAGGGAGTAATACAGCA
>MDSY01043448.1_pt1 | contig 13399 bp, 5 predicted proteins | sample 811131 | NCBI WGS metagenome assembly MDSY01 (sample SAMN05326643, study PRJNA326480) | marine metagenome | isolation source: seawater | place: Atlantic Ocean: South West | collected 2010
GCCGTTCTTGCAACCGACCGCGATCTCACCGCCGTCGGGGGAATACCCCACGCACCGAGCCTTACTCCCGATGTTGACCGTGCGCTGCAGCTTACGCGAAGCCGCGCACCACACGTACACGTTCTCACCCTCGGACGCGGTTGTATACTCTGTGGGCACCGCGGGGTTCCACGCGACACCGTATAGATCGGCAGAGTGACCGTGGACGAGCACCCTGGGTGTCTCGTCCACCTCCCACACCTCGGACCTGTGCGTCCCTGCGACGAAGACGTCACTGCCGGGCATGCAGTCGAGCCCGCGGAACACCGGCGGGTGAGGGCTGTTATTTCCCGACTGCCGCTTCACCGGCGTGGCGTCCACCACGGAGCCCTCCTTGAGGTCACCCGAGGAGACGTCCCAGGCGATGACGTGGCCGTCGGCGCCCGCGGAGAGGAGCGTCTTGTTATCCGCGCGGAGCCGGAGGCAGCGCACGCCGTGGTGCGTGGGCGGACCGTCCTCGCGCGTCACCGACGGGCCAGCCGCGTGCGCCCTGACCACTCGAACGCACTTCCGTTCCGCCGAGTCCCAAACCGCGATTGCGCCGTCGGGGGTACCCGTGAGGCACCGGCCGGACGGCAGCCACACCGCCGACATCACCGCGTGCTTCTTCGCGGCGGGCGCGAACTTACCGGACTCCTCGGTGTACGTCTTGGCACCCGTCGGTTTGCTCCACCACTTGATGTGGTTCACTCCGTAGGACATAAACGAGGTTGGATCGGGGCCGAATGGGTCAAACGCGATTCCGTACACTTTGGGTGGAACGTCGGTGTGCCCCTTGACCTCGTGCATGCACTTACCCGCGCGCCAGTCCCACACGAATATCGTGTGGTTGTTGTCCATGCCGACGGACGCGAGGAGCTTTGCGTCGCGGCAGAAACCAACCGCGGCGACGCCCCTGACGGCTGGGTGCTTTAGCCGCTTCTTCTCTTCGCACGTCGCCGGGTCCCAGACGCACACGTACGGGTATTTACCAACCTGGCCACTCGCGCACAGGTTCCGGCCGGTGGACATCGTCAAACACTTGACGTCGTCGTCGTGCCCGGTGAAGAATCGCTGCGAGTGCGCCTCTTTATCGTACACCACGCCCAGCGCCGCGGTGAAGTAAACAATCGTCCCGTCGGCGGCGTAAAAGAGGTTGTTCGCCAGGCAGTCCCGCGCGTACCCGTGGACCCACGTCAGCTCCATGTCCGCGTCCGGTGGCTTGCACGAGCGCCTCGCGGCCGCGCCGTCCCAGCCGCTCGGCGTGAACACCCCCTTGCGGCACTGCGGGTACAGGATCTTTCCGTGGAATTGGTACTCCTCCGCCGGTCTGTTCAGTGGAAACGCCCCGCGCCTAACCTCCGAGGACATCCCCACGAGCCTCGCCTTGCCCACCAGGAGCGCCTCGGTGAACACCGGGTACGGCAGTGACCCGTCGCGGGTCTGGCCGTACTTGTTAAACGCGGCTCTGGCTTCCCGGTCGGTGACTTCCACGCCGAACGATTTCCAAACTTGGACGAAACGCTCCACGTCGACGACGCGGGTCTTATCCGGGTCCGTTCGCCTGAACGCGTTCGTCAGGAGCTCGCGCTCGGCGCAGTGCAACTGGCGCCTAGCCTTGAGCGCGGCGCGCATCTGTTCCTCGAGTTCCTGGAGCCGGTTACCGACGGCGAGGTTATGTCGATACGCGGCATCCACGGCTTCCTCTTCTTTGATGCTCAGGCGCCCGGTCTTCTTGGCGAGCGCGGCGACTGGTGCGACCGCGGCGCCGCCCGCCTTGCCGGTGGAGAGCTTGCCACTAGCGCGCAGAGTGGCGTTGTCGCGGAGCACGGGCCGGCCCTTCAGGTCGGTCGTGGGCATCCCCGCCGCGGGCTTGGCGACCACGACGACGGGTTTGGGCTTGGCCACGCGATTGAAGTCGCCGTACGGCTCGCCGAATTTCTTGGACTCCCAGAACGGGGGACGGTAGGGTTTGTGACGCTCCATCGCGGGGAGTTCGGGCGCGTGCGCGCGCTCCCTTCGGGCCTGAGATACGGCGCGGACGTGGGGCGGAGTCAGGGGTACGCCCATCGGGATTGTTGAGATTCTCGGAATAAAAACGGATGCAAATTCGGCAGGGGCTGCGAGGGGCTTTGCGGGTATCGCGGGCCACTCACCGCGTTCGAGGGCTTGGACTTTGCCCTGGCGGCGTCGTTCACAGCCTTTTGGGCCGCATCGCCGTAGTCGGCCCTGAGTACGTCCTCCATGGCTGCCACAGGGCGCTCTGCAATGGAGCCAGGCATGCGCTCCGGCACCGAGTCAACGGCAGCAACGGTTCGATTTTGCTGAACTGCTGAAATTCTATGATGCGAATTTAACACGCTGAACGAAGCTATCGTCGCCCGCCTCCCCGGCCGCCCCTGTCCCCTTCGAACTCCTCCCTCAGCCTGCGATAGTGCGCCAGGTCCCCGTCCGTCAGCGACGGCGTCAGCTCCGACAGCGCATCGCCAAAGTCGGACCAACGCACGACGACAACCGCCGAGTCCGAACCCCCTTCTCCGCCGACTTCATCATTCGCGTCCCGCTCCTTCTCTCGAACCGTTCGCTTCGCGGCCCTCGTCCACGCGTCCGCACACAGCGCGTACATGTCCGCGCCCGTGAATCGCCTCGGAACCTTCCTCGCCAGCGCATCCAGCGAACCCAGGGTTTTGGAGTTATTCGCGGCGGACGGCGGCTCAAGCGCGAACTTTTTGGTCAGCGCCGCCAAAACCTTCGACCGTCCCTCCGCCGTCTCGTCAACCCCGACGTACAAGAGCCGGTCGAACCGTCCAGGGCGGAGCAGCGCGGGGTCCACCAGGTCCGGGCGGTTCGTCGCGCCGATCACGAACAGCATCCCGGACGCGGCGTCATCGCCGGACGATGACCGTCCGGCGACGGCGTTGGCCCCGTCGAGCTCGGCGAGGAGCTGAGATACGACCCTGTCCATGACCCCGCCGCTGTCCGCGCCGGCGCCGCGCGCGGGCGCGAGGGCGTCGAGCTCGTCGAAGAAAACCACGCACGGCGCCGCGTGCCTCGCTCGTTCGAACACGTCGCGCACGTTCTTCTCGGACTCGCCCACGTACATGTTCACCAGTTCGGGGCCCTTGACGCTGAGAAACCGAAGCGCGCACTCGGTGGCAACCGCCTTCGCCAACAAAGTCTTTCCCGTGCCCGGTGGGCCGTAGAGGAGCGCGCCGCTCCTCGCGCTACCCCTGACCAAGTCACGCCGGCGCAGCGGGAGCTCCACGACGTCGCGTATCGCCGCCTTGACGTCGTCCAAGCCGCCCACGTCATCCCACTTGACCGTCGGCACGGATGGAGTCCCGATGGCCGTCGCCGCGCGCTTCTCGGACCACTTCACAGCCGCCTTTAGGTCATCCGCGGTGATGACCGAAGGGTCCGTCGCATGCGCGGCGGCCTGGGCGGCGAGCGCGCGTGTATCGCGCGCCATCGCGCCCGACGTAGCAGCCGCCGCGTCCTTCAAGTCACCCTCGGTGATTAAACCTCCCCCGCCCCCGCCGTTCGTCACGTAGCCGCCGAGGCACGCCCTCAGCGTGCCCAGCCTATCCGCCTCCGTCGGCGGTTTCGCCTCGATCTCGTGCGTGAAGCACTGCCGCAGGGACTCGGGTACCGCGGAGATATCCTCGCATCCGGCGACCAAAATAACAACCCTCTCGTTCGGCGCCTTCCGTCCGACGTCCCCGCCGTTCTCGTCCTCGTCGTCGTTCCCACGCGCGAATGATTCCAAGCGCGACGACGCTCCTTCCCCCCACGCGGAGTGCGCGACGATCGCGCGACGGAGCGCCTGCGCCACCGCGGACGTCGCCGCACCTCCCACCCCCGCGACCTCGCCTCCCCCGCCCCCGCCGCCGGATGAATGCACGCCGACGGCGGACGCGAGAGCCCCGAACCTGCGCAGGTACAGCACCGCGGGCCCGTGCGCCGCGGCCGCGTCGAACGCGGCGGCGAGGGCACTCGCGAGCCGCCGATCGCCACCCTCGGCGACGAGCTCGTGGCACGATACGCACACGAACGCGGTGCCCAGCGAAGCCGCGGCGGTTTTAACCGCGGATCGTTTCCCCACCCCCGCCGCGCCGGTCACCAACGACGCCGTCTCCAACCGGAACTTGGCCGACAGCTGCGGGTGCATCGCGGGCGCGAGGACATCCCGGACCTGTCGCGTGAGTGAACCTCCCGGGCCAATCGCGTCGTCGAGTCCGTCCTCGACGTCGGCTCCCGCGAAGGCGGCGGCGAACGGCGGCGCCGCGCCCGCCGCCGCCGACGACAGCAGCGTACACCGCGTCCACTCCGCGCCGACCAAAAACGACCCGCACGTCCCTTCTCCCCCACACTCCTCTCCCTTCACGCCGCGCACGGTGAAGTGGAACGCGTTGCGTCGTCTGCCGGTCGCTGACGCTTCGTCCGCGATGTCCGCCGTCGCGATGAACGCGTCGCCGGTTGCGAGGAGCCTCGGTGTTCGGAAGTACGTTCCGAGGGCGTACTCGGCGATGCCCCCGTTGGCCCACGGGTCCACCGCGTGGGGTGGAGGTGGCACGAGCGGCGCGGGGACGCGTGCCGGGGAGACCTCGACGTGCGTCGCGCGTGGGACGCGAACGAGTCTCGACACGGTCACCTTCGAAGGCGCATTCACGTCAGAATCTGCATCAATCACGTCAGAATCTGCCCCGTCGCCCATCGGGAGCGTCGGCAGGAGGCCGAGGTTGGCCGCCATGCACGGCGACACGCGCACGCTATCGCTCGTGAATGCATCGCCGGATGCGACGATGCGCGCGGCGCGGATCTTCCCGCTCGGCGGCGAGCACACGGCGACCAGATCCCCGGTGAGCATTCCCAGCCGTCTGAGCGCGTCGGGCGATGCCGCCACCTCCGCGTCTACGTCCCGCGATGCCGACGTGGACGCCTCGCCGGACGCATCAGAGCGCGTCACCGGGGCGTGGAGGATCGCGACCGGGACCCTGACGCCGGCATCGGTACCCGCCACCTCACCGGGGTACGGGACCGCCGACGCCGATCCCGAATCGTCGAATCGCGCGCCCCGATGCGTCCGCCACGGGGAGGAGACGTGGTCGGGGAAGCCAGCCTCGGAGAGGACGATGAGCGGCTGACGCGGGGAGTCCGCGCGCGCCATCCTTCGTCCCTTTCACCTCCAGCCACACCACCACCCGGCGCCCAATTCTGTGACGGTCCTCGAGGTTTCGGGATTGTTTTCCTTGGACGTTACTCGTTGTATTTTCCGTTGGGTTCAGCGCGCAGCCTCGCCACTCAGCGTGGCGTCATGCCGGGTCACGGGGTGTGGGCGTCGATCCACACCGCGCCCGCGCTCCTCCTCGCGGACACCCACGGCTTCAACCGCCCCGCCGCCCGGCTGGAGAACGGCGACGGCGGGGACAAGAAGGACGACGCGCCCGCCCCGACGTCAAAGTTCAGGAAGAAATGGCAGCGCGCCAAGTTCACGCTCGCGTTTCGCGCGAGGGAGGACGCGGTGGCGCGCGAGGCGAAGGACCTCGCGGCGACGTGGGACGGCGCGTCCACCTCCGAGGACGAGGGATCTCTAGCCAACTCGGACGATGACGACGATGACGATGTTAACGACGAGAACGAAAAAGATGCGTCGCTCGCGGAGCTACGGGCGAACGCGCGGAAGGAGCTGCTCGCGAAGGAGAAGGCTCTCGTGGACGCGGTCCCAGCGCCGGACCCGTCGGATCCGAACGCGCCGGTCATCACAACGATCGTCTGGTCCTTCCAGAACCTCAAGCGCGTCCCGCCGGGGTTCCTACGACTTCCCGGCATGCGAGAGCGACTGGAGAGCCTCGACCTCTCGCGGAACATCCTCGCCAAGGTACCCAGCAACCTCGCGCGCTGCGAACGCCTCGTGGAGCTGGACCTCAGCCACAACTGCCTGACCAAACTCCCGCCCGCGCTGGCGCGGTGCAAGCGGCTGCACTCGCTCGCGGTGAACGGCAACGAGATTAAAAAACTAGGGACATGGATCGTGGACCTGCCCGACCTGCGAGTGGTCCGGCTTCACGATAACCCGATGAGCGACCCGCCAGCGGAGGTGAGCGCGCTCGGCGTGGACCGCATATGCGAGTACCTCCGCGCGATGAAAAGCGTCAAGGGATGGGACCCCGAGCGCGTGGTGGGGTTTCACAGGGGCGGGTGCGACTACGCGGCGGCGGAGCTGTCGCTGCATTTTCGCGAGGAGTACGAGCTCGCCGAGGAGGCGGAGCGCGTGCGTGTTAACGCCCTGGCGCGGAGCGTTACGTCCGACGGCGTGGAGCTGAGGCATGCGGTGTTCAAGCCCGCGTTCTTTCAGAGGTTCTCGCGGCTCACGGTCGTGGACGTGAACGGCGCGAGGCTCGGCAGTCTGCCGGGCTCGTTGGCGACGTGCGTTTTTTTAACATCGCTCGAAGCTGACGGAAATCGGCTGGGCGGCGACGGATCTCTCCCGGACCTCTGTGGTTTGAAACGGCTGAAACGGCTGTCGCTTCGCAGGTGCGAGCTCAAGGCGGTTCCGGAGTGGATCGCGAGGTGCGGTGCGCTGGAGGAGCTCTTCGTCGCCGAGAACGCGATCGTCTCGCCGATGCCGTCGCTCGACGCCTGCGTGTCCTTGCAAACTCTAGACGTCAGCGATAACTCGCTGAGAACGCTGCCGAACCTGCCGAAATCCATGAAGCACCTGTTCGCGTCCGGGAACAAAATCGACGAGATCCAAACCGTCACCAAGTGCTGCGCGGTCCTCGAGACCCTCGACGTCGAACGCAACAAGATCACGGCGCTGCCGAACGACCTGGCGGGTCTCGCTCGGCTGGTTAAAATCAACGTGCGTAAAAATTTGCTCCGCGACGTCGATCCGCCGTGCATGAACCGCCGCGCGAGTTCGCTTCGATCGTTCAGGTTCTCCGGTAACCCGCTCGGCGCTGTGCCGTGGTGGCTCCCTGATGTATCGGACGATGCGCTCGAGGACGTGTTCGTCAACGAACGGCGCGCGGTTCTCGACCTTCTCGAGATTCCCGGGTACCACACCGCCGTGGACCTCGGTAACCGCGGCTTGCTCCATGTTCCCGCGCTGCTGCCGCACTTACCCAACCTCACGCAGCTGACGCTGTCGCACAACTCCCTCGGGTTCCTGCCGTCGCACCTGTCGGACTTGGTACACATGCGCGGGCTCAGGCTGGACCACAACTTCCTCACGTTTCTCCCCGATTTATCAAAGATGAAACGGCTCAAGGAGCTTCGCGTGGATAACAACCGGCTCCAGGTGCTCTCCCCGTGGGTGTGCAAACTCACCGAGCTCGAGTCCCTTTACATCGGCCGTAACCCGATCGACAAGCTCCCGGAGGCTATCGTAAATTGCGTGAAGCTCCGGACGCTGTGGATGGCGGAGTGCCGGTTCGTGATGCTTCCGCTGACGCTGGCGGATGTACCGAAACTCGAAAACTTTTACGCGGAGGGTAACCCTTTGAAGTTTCCGGAACCGAGCGTCTACGAGGAGGGAGGGAACAACGCGGTGCTCGGGTACATCCGGTCCATCGCGCAGAACGGGCGCGAGCAGCGCGAGATGGAGAAGGCGAGGAAGGAGAAGGCTGAACGCGCGGCGGCGAGGAAGGCGGCCAAGGCGAAGGCTCGATGGGGAGTCATCGCTTTGTCCCGGGGCATCGCCAAGGTTGACGACGTCTCCGACGATTCCTCGGACGAGGACGACGCCGGGTCCAAGAGCGGCCGGAAGAAGAGCAGAAAGAAGAAGGCGAAGGAAGATACCGGGTCGGCGATGGGCCGGCTGCTCTGGCGACGCGTCCGAGCCGTCGTCCTCGACGACGGCAAACGGAGAGAGGAGGTCGAACACGGCGCTGCCGTGAATCACGACATGTTGCTCCGAGCGAGGGCGGTGACGCGGTCCATCAAGGTCACAAACGCGGAGGAGGAGATGGCCGAGATCGTCACCGGCCTGGAGATCGCCAAGGTGGAACGAGACAGGGCCGACGCTCACCTGACGTCGTGCGTGGACGACGTCAAGGCTAAGCGCAAGAAATGCGAGGACCAGCGGGAGCTCATGCGCAAGTACGTCTCGATCAACGGCGACGTGCTGAAGGAGATGCAGTTCAAGCTGAGGGACAGCAAGGCTGTTCTGGTGGATGCGGTGACGTGGAAGGAGCGCGTGGATGCTGACGTGGCGGCTCGCGAGCGGGCGCTGAGGGCGGTGGAGAAGGAGCTCGACGAGGCCCACGCCGCTAAGCTCGTGGTCAAGGAGGAGCAGGCCAAGCGCGCTCAGGCTAAGCTCGAGGCCAAGATGCTGCGTAAGGCGGAGGAGGCGGGCGTGGTCCGGCGGCAGGCGTCGCAGGGCTCGGAGCTCCGCAAGCAGGTCGAGGCTGAGGTCTCGGGCGGCGGGATCAGTCTCTTGGGGGGGAACAAGGGCGGCAGGGCTGACAAGCGCGACGAGGCTAAGCGAGCCGCAGAGATGGCCAAAGCAGGATCCGGAAAAGGAGCGGCGCTGACCTACATGAACGAGATGGGCATGGAGAAAGGCGACGAGGCGACGGCGAAAGCGGCGAGCAAAGCATGGGCCAAGATGCAGATGCTCAACCGCCTCGGCGTCTTCAGCAATCAGAACAAGGGCGAGGGCGATAAGTAGAGAGTTACGAATATAATTTCGCGTCGCATCGTCGTGGGTTCAATTTCAAACGTCGTCGTCGTGCTCGGTTCAGTGCCACCCGTTCGCGCTCCCGTTACCGTTCGTCCCGTTCGTCCCGTTCGTCCCGTTGGTACCGTTCCACATCCCGCCAGTCCCACCGCCGGTCCCGCCGAGATCCCCAAACAAACCCCCTCCGCCGAACAGACTCCCGCCTCCGAACAAACTCGAAGAACCGGCGCCGTACCCGCCGCCGCCGCCGTTCTTCCCTCCGTCGTCCGCAGACGCCGACGCGCCGGTGTTGAAAAACCTGCTCTCGCTCCGGCCGCTCCCGCCGCCGCCGAACAAACTCCCGCCGCCGCCCGCCGCCGCCGCCGCAGCGAAAGGGTCCAAGTCCGCGTCGGACCCGGTTCCCGACCCCGACAAATCGCCACCCCACGAATCGTGCCTCGAGCCGGGCACGCCGGGGGGCGTCGTCGGGCCCGCGTCTTGGTGGTGATGGTGACCGTTCAGCCGCGAGTTCGTATTGCCGGTGGGCTGCGCGTGGTGCTGGTGCGAGGACGCCGCCGCCGGTGTGAACCCCGCGCCGCTGGGAACCCCGAACGTTTGCTGCTGGAACAAAGACGCGACGGCGAGGTGTAAATCGCCCTTGCACGTCGCCACCGCCTCGTCCACCGCGTTGACGTCGAACCCGAGGTGATACACCTCGCGCAAGCCGGATAGCTCGCGATCGATGTCGAGGTTCGACGCGCCTTCAAGCTGGCACTCTCGCGCGTCCTCCTCCGTCGAGCCGTCCTCCGCGGGGCCGTTGTTGAGGAGCCACATGCTGCCGCCGTCGGCGTCGTCACCGTACCGCATCACCGCGAGCCGGCACTGCCACTCGTCGAAACCCATCTCGCTCAGCTTCTCCACGTGAGCCTTGGCGGCCCTGCGGAGCAAGGCGCGGACGCACGCCATGCGTTGGTGCGTCACCGGGCCGACGTCGCCGAGCACGGGTGACGCCGCCGCGCGCTCCACGCCGGGGGGGAATTGAGTTCCCCCGGCGTTTTCGTGGGGGTCCCCTTGGCTGGACACCATCGTGACGCTCGACGGTGTCCGCGTCATGCCGTACGACGACGACGGCGCGCTCGGCGGCTGTTGATGCTGCTGCTGTTGATGGAGCGACCGGCCGTTGAAATTCTGCGGTTGGTCGGGCGACGTCCTCGTGGGCGGCCGCGGGGGTCGATCGGAAGACCCCCCAGCGCCCAGCGAAGGAAACGCGGGTGTCCGCTGCGCACCCTGCTGCTGCTGCTGCTGCTGTTGTTGTTGTTGTTGTTGTTGCCGCACGCCCCACGCGGTGGACGCGTCGCCCATGGACGGCCAGTCGTCGCCGCCCGCGTGGCTGTCCGCTCGTTCCGACCCGCCCCACCGATCCGACCCGCCCCCGTTGACGCTGCCGGGTCGCGACGCTCCGACGTCGGAATTGACGTCCACCTCGCCGAAGAGGTCGGCGATGGAGATGGTGCTGCTCCTAGGCGGCGGCGCGAATGCATCGCGCGCGTCCCACGAAGGGTCCGTGCCGCGAACCGAGCCGGGCTTCGGGCCCCTCCCCGCGGCGGCGGCGGCTCCGGGCCCGCGGTCCAAAGAATTTCTTTTAAGATCTCCGCCGCCGCCCCTCGCCAGCTGTAGCTCACGCTTCGCCGCGGCTGCGCGCTCGCGCGTCTCCGCGAGTTTCCGCGCCTCCTCTGCAGCCTTTTGCTCGCGCTTGCTCGCGTCCTTGTCCGCCTGCCGTTGTCTCGCGGCTGTCGCCATCTTCTCCTCGTCCTTTCTTCGCTTCTCGGCGTCCCTCGCGATCTTGAACTCCTTCTCGCGCCTCAATTGCTCCGCCGCGGCCGCCTTCGCAGCCTTCGCGGCGGGCCCGAACTTTGGCGTCTGGTCCCCCGCGTGCGCCACTTGCGCAGCCTTGCGTCGTTTCTTGCCTTCCTCGTTGACGACGTGGATCGGGTGCGACTTGAGGACGCGGCCCGGACATGGCTTGTCGTAGCAGGTCTTGGCGCCGCAGCCGCGCGGGCACGCGAAGCCGGTCTTGCGCCCCCTGCAGTATCGCGGTGCGGAGATGGGGTGGGAACGCGTCAGTGATCACGACGAAGAGATTGAGCGGGTGCACGGTGGTTTACATCGCGTCTCGCGACGGTACCGGCGGGGGATCTGGGCGGTCGGGTGCCTAGGGCAACGAACGCTCGGGACGAAATTAATATCGAGCGGGACGACGCACTTGTCCAGCTTGATGCTCTTGAGGTACTTCTCCAGGCAGGTCTGGTGGTAGGACATGGACGTTTCCGGGCACTCGGTGAACGAGCACGTGAGCGCGTTCAGCTCCTGCACCGCCGGGTCGCATATGCCCTGGCACCAGTCGCACACGTTGCCCGCCACCTCCTCGCTGAGCGTCTCGCTCGCCATTTTACTCTATTGTTCCGGGTCTCGGCGGGGTTCCTCGGCGCCCGCCTGGATGTGCCGGAACGCGTCTACGTTCACGCTCGCTGGCCGATGGACGCTCCGGGTGATCGACGTGGCATGCACGGACGCGCAGTCCGCGATCGATCGATGTCGGAGGTCGTGGCCTGGACCAATGATTCGCTGTCCACTCGTCTTCCCGCTTCCGAAAATTAGATTCGACACGCGATCCGAGTCAGATGTTATTTTTGGCCCGATTGCGCACAGTTTTAGGTTAGTTCCTGCATGAATACCCATACGTAAGCGATGAAAGTAATCTGTATGGGTAGCAGTCACCGCTGAACCCTTTGGACATTTTTCCTCGGAAGGTTCGAAGAAAGCCACGACCCGAAGGCAACTCTCTTCACTTTCGACGGCACCATGGTCGCGCAGAAGAGGAAGAGGGAGGAATACGAGTCTGATATCGCGGGGCTGTTGCGACGCGGCGAGACGTCTATCCTCGAGGCCGTCGCCATGAAGCTACCTGACGTGTTCGCCGCCGAGATACTCCCCAAGCTCGGCGTGCTTGATACCCTCAACTTGGCGCAGGTGAGCAAGTCGTACAACGGCGCGGTGTGGAGCGTTGAGGGTGTTCGGTGTATGGATGCGAAGATGAAGGCGTACGCGGAGAAGTCCGGGAAGACATTTGTACCATCGATGCACTGCGCGGCAGGGTACGGCAACTTGCCCGCGGTCAGGGCCCACTTGGAGTCTGGGGAGGACGTCAATAAAAAAGACCCCGGGCGAGGGCAGACTGCCTTGCACCATGCGGCTTACTTTGACAAACCGGTAACATTGAAGGCACTCATCGAAGCAGGCGCTGATTTGAACGCACAAGATAGTGAGTGCACCACGTCGCTGTCCTTTGCCACCCAAGCAGACAACCTGATGATTGTCATGGAGCTTATTAAGGCGGGCGCGGATGTGAACCTCGCGATGCGCGCCGGCACCACTCCCCTTCTCATAGCCGCTCACCATGGATACGAAGGTTGCGTAGTGGCGCTGATCCAAGCCGGTGCAGACGTTCACCGACGTGCCGATACGGGCATGACGCCGATTATACTCGCCATCGATAACAAACACGAGAAGATCGTGAAGCTGTTGAGACAACTTGGAGCGCGAGACGACTGAGAACTTTTAATAAAAACGCACTCACTGCACGGCGATGAGGTTGTGCCACAGCTGCTCGTCCGTCTTCTGCAGCGTCACCACAACCTTCCCGCTCTCGATCGTCCACGTGCAGTCGTCCGGCCTCACTTTGCGGAACAGACCCGGGGGCTTATCTCCCCCAACCTCGAACTTCGTCTCTCCGTTGACGACAACCTTGACGTGGTCGGGTCGGAACACGGCCCACACGTCCTTCGCCTTGGTCCCCTCGCCCGCGTCCACGACCACCTCCACCTCGTCGTCCGTCTGGGTCCACTTGAACCCCTCGCCCTCACCCTTGGGCATCTCGCCGTCGCCGGACGTCCCGCCGAACCCGACGGTGGTCATGCCGCCCTTGTCCTTCATCGCCGCCTGAAGCTCGGACATGGACTGGTTGTGCTTGTAGTTCTCCGCGGCGGCCGAGCGGAGCCAGTCGCTTCCGACGCTCAGGTCCTTGACCGCGAAGTCGACGTTGCACATCGGGGAGGGTTCAGCCTGGATACGGCCGACGAACATGTCGCCGTAGAACTGCACGCCGTCGAAGCCGCAGTCCCGGGCGAGACCGACGGCCCTGGCGTTGGGCGCGAGGCCCTTGAGCATGCCAACCTCGTCTAGGTAGAGGTAGACGCCGGTGTGTCCGTTGGTGGAGGAGGCGCGGACGAGCGCGAATGTCTCCGTGGATCCCTGCGCGCTGGCGTTCTCGAGCGCGGCGCCAGTGAGGGCCATGCCGTTCTCGCCGAGCTGCCGGATGGCCTGCTCGCGCGCCATCCTCTCGTTGATCGCACCGCCGCCGATGAACCTGTGTTGCACGGCGGAGGGGAGCTGATCGCCCGCGGCATCGTGCGCGAGGATCACCTCGAGCTGCTCGAAGGGTTCCGAGTCATCCGCGGGGATGCGGACGTACTTGACGCGGCGCGTGACGCCCTCGACGTGATCCAGAGGGTGAGCGGCGGCGGCGGCAGCCTCAGCCTTCTTCTTGCGATCCTCCGCGGACTCGATCTCGACGCCGTGCGCGCGGAGCCACGCCTCCTTCTCCTCGGGGGTGTTCAGCTCTTCATCCTTAGCGACTGGGGCGTCGTCGGTGGACATCCTGGA